>Ga0256829_1000380_pt1 | contig 47073 bp, 47 predicted proteins | sample 131447metaG_FD_185979 | JGI IMG/M metagenome (GOLD analysis project Ga0256829, IMG submission 185979) | Hydrothermal vent microbial communities from Lau Basin, Pacific Ocean - 131-447 | ecosystem: Environmental > Aquatic > Marine > Hydrothermal vents | place: Pacific Ocean: Lau Basin | collected... | reverse complement strand
ACGAACCAAGTCTGTTTGGATTTTCGCCATATCTTCCATCAGTCGGACGACGAGAAGGTGCAACGTAGGCTGTTGCCCAAGGAGTTGAGTCAAGTGAGCGAAGAAACGTAGCAGGGTGAAATGTCCCTGCACCGGCAGGAATATCGTAGGGTTGTACAATATTACACCCCTGTTTCATCCAAAATTCTTGTAGTTTTAGTAACATCTCGCTAAAAGTTATCATTGTTTCTCTCTTGTCAAATTATTTCGCCATTATAGCTAAAGAGACTTTTTTAGTATTTAAACGTAAAACCAAACTTGATGTATTTATTATTTGATGTGCTATCTGGTTCCAAAAAACCTTTGCCATTACTATCATAAAGTATATTTGATTTTTTTATTTCTTGGTTCTCATACACATAAGCAATATACATACTATATAAGCTATTGAGTTGATAATCTGCTTTTACAGATGTAGTAAAAATATTTGCAGAGGCAAGCTTAAAGGAGCCATTTATTCCTGTTGCAGTCATTATTGGAGAGATAGCATATTTATAATCCATATCAAATAGTAAATAAAATGAATTTTTCCTATATTCTATTCCTACTGTTGGTGCAAGATATTTCCAACTGTACCTTTCTACCTGAGTTTCAGAAAGAATTCTTTCCCATGATCTATATCCTAATTCTGCACCCATTAAAAGGTAAAAATCATTTCGTATTGCCATGGCATACATATAATTTACATCAAAATCAACTATTGTATTATATGTTGTTCCTGTAAGGCTTCCGTATCCTGCTCCAGAACCGATATATGCACCAACATAATCTGTTGTTCCCGTTACTCTCGTATAGGTAAAATTAAATTGGGAATAATCTTCATCTACTGCATTTAACACATAACTTACACCCAATTCTATTCCCATTATCTGAGAAATATCTGATTTTTCACTATCAAGAATCTGTGAATTATCATCATATTCTCTATAATCCATACTCATTCCCACTAAAGCAGCATTAGAGTACAAAGCACTCTCTTTTGCATGAACACTAGCAATAAAAACAACTAAGAAAATTAATAACAATTTCATAGCTACACCACCTTACAAATTATATCACCAACTGCAGCACCCAAAAAGTTAGCGACTACATTGCATTTTACTTTTAACAAGAAACAGACATTTTCCCTATGCGTTGGAGAGAGTGACTCAAAATTCCCCATCCCTTTTGAGATGACTACATCAGCACTGTCATATAACTCTTTAGCCACATCATTTGCACGCTCATAATCAAATCCGGGAGTATTTACACCACTATCTACCAAGTTACAAAGTTTATCAAACCCTGCCTCTTTCGCCTCTTTCATCGTTACATCGTTGATGATGGGCACTCCACGCACCATATAGCTAAACTCTGCGTTTGGATAGAGCTTTTGGAGCGTTTCGATAAACACATAGTCAAAAATATGCTCTCCCACATTATCACCAATAACTAAAACAGTTGCAGCACTCTCAAGACTGCGTTTAAACTGCACAAAATCATTATGTGCGAACTCTGTTTCAAAGATTTTAGAGAGCTCCTCTTCAAGGTCAAACGCAACCTCAGCCGCTAAGTCTATGACATTCCCTGCAACTGCGATTTTTGTAGCTGTGAGGAGTTTGTTATCACTTTTTTGGAGTTCTTCATGCAGTAATGGCACGAAAGAGAGGGCTTTTTGTGTGGAGTGCTCTTTTACCTCATCATAGAGGTCGCTTTTCCCTGCGATTTGAGCCATTTTTTCATAAACATAGGCTGCTATTTGGGGAGGGGTTTGTGAAAATGAAAAAGAGTTGCTCATCTCTTCAACTGTAGATATGAGCTGCGTTTGGAGTTTTTTATCGGCGTGAATGGCATCTGCCACCCGTGCACTTTGATTGATTATGCAGCCTACACAGGCATCTTGAATGTTCATCTAGTTCGTATGCTCTTCTATGGCTTTGTTCCACATCAGTTTATATTTACGGCGCATAAACTCTACCTCTTGTTGGGAGAGTTTTAACTGCTCTTGGAGGGTATGGATGGTTTTTCTGTCTTCATCGTAGAGCTCTTGAAGAGAAGCGAGTGCTTCACGCAAAAATTCATTCTCTACGCGTACGGCTTCGAGTGTTTCATCTTTTGCATCAAGCACTTTTTCATGCAGATTGATGATAGTTCCGATGGTCTTCTCGACGAATTCAGGCTGCACCACCATCTCATGTGTGTTCTTTTCACTGAGCTCTTGAAGCTTAGCAGGAACGACAACTTCTGTAGCGCCTTTTGAGGGGTCGATGTATCGTACCCCGTCTTCGACCTTTACTGTAAGTTTACCACGCTCTACAAGATCATCAACTGCGCTAATATCTAAGCCAGTCAGCTTACAGTACTCATCGTCACTCATCCACGTCATCGTCCACTCCTGTTTTTAAAAGACTATTTTATTATTGTTTCTATTTCGAGTGAATCCATCTCGACTTTCTTCGCTTTTGCGATGCGGTCCTCTTGAAGTTTCACGCTTAGTTCTTCATTGTCAAGTGCCAAAATCTGCATCGCCAAATACGCCGAGTTGATCGCACCCGCTTTTCCTATGGCAACAGTAGCAACTGGCATACCAGCCGGCATCTGTACAGTTGAGAGGAGTGCATCTATACCACTGAGCGCAGAAGCTGACATAGGTACACCAATGATAGGCTTGATAGTTTTAGAAGAGAGTACGCCCGCCAAGTGTGCTGCCATACCTGCTGCCGCAATGAAGACTTGTGCACCTTTTCTCTCAGCATCAGCAATGTACTCTTTTGTTCTCTCAGGAGAACGGTGTGCGGAAGAGATGATCATCTCATAACTCACACCAAATGCCTCGAGTGTATCAGAACACGATTTCATTACCTCATAATCACTCTTAGAACCTATAATAATCGAAACAAATTTCATACTTTTTACCCTTTTTATATTATTGGATAGATTATATCAATTATGCTATGAGATGTTTATTAAAATTCAAATTCCCAGTTGAAATAATAGCGTTGCTGCGCTTTTTGCAACTGTGTTCCTAAACTGAAGGAGTTATAGTCATTGAGCGTATAGGTCAAACTTGGAGCTACAAAGCGTTCCTCCGGTTCAAAGCTCTCTATGTAGAGTAGTGCTGCGTTTAAGTAGATGGAGTAATCGTATGAGAGATGCAACGCAGTGTAGAAGTGTTGGCCTACAAGATTTATCCCCACATCAGAGTTGTAGTATGCAAAACGCTGCGTTTGGGTAAATGTTTTTGAAGAATAAAGTGCTTCAGCAGTGAGTGTGAGACTCTGCACAAAAGCATAATCTGCCCCGATAATGCCCTGAAAAAAGTTGCCAAGAGCTTCATCTTCATTTTTTATATAAGCTCCCTCACTACGTACTTCCACACCACTTTGTCCCAAGTTTCCCTCTACGCTGCACCCTGCCATTGTCGTTGCATCGGAGTGCAAAAATGCCACACCAACATCTGCAAGCTCAAAAGAGCTTTGATACTGCAGTGCATATTTGTAGCTGTAATCTGCCTTTTGTGAAGCTACCACATTCAACTCCGTTGCCTCGCCTACATAACGCGAATAGGAGAGCGCAAAAACACCATAGGTCTCATCAGGTTCAAGCGCATAGATGTTTCTTGGGTTGAAAAGATTTGTCGGCGTCCAAATGCGCCCTACCCCCATAGGAATATTTTGCAAGCCTACTGTTACTCTATTTGCATCATCTTCATAACCTCCATAGAGTCTGTACAACTTAGCGTAAGCGGTTCCCTGCGTATAATCATAAAAACTACTCCGCGTTTGAAACGGTACATCGGCGTGGCGCTTTTTAACAAATGCAAAATCCAAAGAGTTGACATACTCTTGTGAGTAATAGTTCACTCCATCGCCAATGAGTGTTGCAAAAAAAGCACCTTGTGTAAAATCTCCCCGAAAACGCAGACGTTCGTAGTTGTAAACATAACGCTCACTACTTGCCGGAATAAAAGAATCCTCAGCGAGCGTGAAGTTGCTGTTATGCACTTTGTACTCAAAATCTGCCTGCAGCAGTGATGCCAATAGAAGCGGTAAAAGAGATCTTCTAACTCGCAACAATCGCTCCATCGTAGAGTTCTATCACCCGTTTTGCACTCTCTAGGACATAGGCATCATGTGATGCAAAAAGGATGCTCACACCCTCTTTTTCGTTGAGCTTTTGCATCATATCCATAAGGGCTTTGGAGTTTTTCGAGTCCAAATTCGCCGTAGGCTCATCTGCCAAGACTATCTTTGGTTTTGAAGCTACCGCACGGGCAACGGCAACGCGTTGCTGCTCTCCGCCGCTGAGTGTTGCCGGCATTGCGTTTAGCTTTGATTCTATTTGTAAAAGTGCGGCAAGTTCATGCACTCTCTCTTTGATCGCTTCTTGCGAAAAAGCACGAAGCTGCATAATAAAGCCGATATTCTCTGCAACAGTGAGCACAGGCACGAGATTATACGCCTGAAATACAAAACCAATCTCCTCTAAACGCAGCCGTGTCTTTGTTTCTTCATTTAGTGCGCTTATCTCTCTGCCATCAAGATATATTTTACCACTGTCTATTGTATCAAGAACGCCTATTGCGTTTAGGAGTGTCGTTTTGCCACAGCCCGATGGACCGCTCAACACTGCATACTCACCCTTTTTTATCTCAAGGTTGATGTTTTTAAGTGCATGTACCTCTTTTTCGAGTCCTTTGTAAAAATACTTCTCAACATTTTCAAGTTTTATCATATCACCACCTTTGTTGCATCTACTATACTCATATGTTTGATCTTACGAAGCGGCAGTACCACACTAAGCAGTGAAGCTGCAACGATGGCAAGAAATGTCGCGCTGAAATAGTGCAGTTCTATACTCGCATGTAAAATGCTGCTATACCCAAAACTCTCAAGCCCTTCAGCAAAAGCGCTCAAATCTAAGCCGTACACTTTCAAATAATAGAGCACCACATACCCGATAAGTGCACCTATGACATAGCCACTGAGTCCTACAAAGAGCGCTTCAGCAAATATCTGTCTGCGCAAAAGGGCATAAGACATCCCTATACTGCGCATAATACCAAACTCTCTGATTCGCTCAAGTATGGAGACATACATCACACCCATAATACCAATAAACACGACAAGCATCACAATGAAAAAAGTAATAGCGTTAAAAATCTTCATCAGCTCCTGCATCTGTTGTATCATCGGATAGAGTTCAAGCAGACTCTTCACATCAAGATCTGCATAGCGTTTCTTGAGTAGCTCTATGAGATGTTCATCCTCTAAACGCAGCGCTATTTGTGTTGCACTCTGCGCAGACAGACCCAAAAGTTTATGCAGTCGCTTTGTATCAACATAGAGTGCAGCCCTGTCAAGCACGACATTATTTGTTTGAATAATTCCCCGGACACGCAGTGCCATACCTGTTATTTCGCCCTGAAGATTTTGTGTTGAAAAAACAAGTTTATCGCTGACTTTGAGTTTGAGTTTTTTGGCGAGTTCACTCCCTACAAGTACACCGTTTTTGCTTATGTCCATGCTGCCTTTTTTTAAAAACTCGCTAAATCCGCCAAATTTCTCCTCTGCAACAAGATTTATGCCAATGATAGTAGAAAATGCAGATTTTCGCGCTGTTGAGCCAAGACCATCAGCCTGTAAACGCAGCACTACACTCTTGACACCCTTTTTTTTCTCAAGAGTTTGTGCGATGCTCTGTGCATTGGCAATGTTATCTTTAAGTGCTCGAGAGGTGCGGTAGTTTTTACTGTACATACTCACCTCCCCACAATCACTGCGTTTAACCCGATCAACCATAGAGTTTGTCATGCCATCATAGAGCCCTTCGATGCTGAGCATCATACTCATACTCACGGCTATCATCACTATGACCAAGAGTGTGCGAGAAAGACGGGCAAAGGCATTTTTAAAACTGAGTTTTAGAAGCAGTCTATACATGGCGAGCAGCCTCAAGCGGGGTGAATTTATTGACATAATGCACAGGATAAACGATGCTTAAAAAACTTAACAGGTAGATAACCCCAACATTCCAAAAAATGGTAAAAGTATTAAAACTGAAATTTATAGTATCTGAAACGATGCCGTACTCTTTGTAGGTCTGAGAGATACCTTCAATGACAATAGGGTGCACAGAGTAGTAGTATGCAACATAAGCACCCAGAGGCGTTGCCAAAACCACAGCCGATGATGCAAGAATAAATATCTCCCAAAAAAGCAGTGCCCGAATCTCTGCGCGGGAGAGCCCAATGGAGCGCAGCACCCCAAACTCATGCAGACGGGCGGAGACATTAATAAAGCCAAAGATCATGATGACAAAGAAGATAACGACAAAAAAGAGCGAAATAGAGATATAACCAAAGATGCTATCAACCTTCATCGCCTCCACCATCGACTTCATGAGAGTTTTCCAACTCACTACTTCGTATTTGTCGCTCTCTATCTTCTGCTCTATCTCCTTTTGTATCATCTCTACCTCGGAGAGTTTATCGACACGAATAGCAATGTATGAAGCCATATTCTCACTCAACATAACTCCATCGAGATAACGGCGATTTGCAAACGCAGCCGAAGAGTCAAACTCATAATCGCCCGTTGTGAACTCTCCACAAAGTTTGAAGATCTCTGCCACAAAAGAGTCATCACTCGCACTTCCTATAAAACTCGTCTCTTCATGCAGTTGCAGATGCAGTCTTTTTGCAAGATTACTCCCCATATACAGACAGTTATTCGGCTGCTCACTTAAATACTCTCCAGCACTAAGTGCCTCTTTAAGACTCGAATTTCTAGACTCTTTTTGCGGATCAATGCCGACCATCATCACCCCGCTTGAGTAATCTTTATATGCTAAGAGCCCATAGCTCTCATAACGTGCAGAGTAGGAGTTTATGCCCTTTATGTTTTGCAAAACATCTTCAATCTTCTTCACATCACGAATGAGATACTCATTGCCCCCTTTTTCTCTATAGCCCTTTTTATATATCTCTATCGCACCGGTATAGACCTTGAGTGCATTTTGGAGTATGGCACTGTGTGCGCCATCCATCAAAGCGACATAGACAATGAAAAAAAATGTGGAGATAAAAATGAGTACAAAAGTGGTGATAGAGCGGCTTTTGTAAAAAAGAATGTTCTTTACAGCCAAAGCGAACATTAGCGGGAGAACCTTTTGAGGGCTGATTTTTTAAAGTACTGTTCAGAGATATGCAGGTCATACTTCACATCTTCAATACGCAACTCCGTATAGTGGCCTTTTTCATCAACCGGAGTGACCTTCCAGTACATCGGCAAAAAATATTTCCCGACCTTTTTTACGTTTTTATAGGTAAATATACGCACCTTCTTGCCATCTTCATCATAATAGACATCTTGCATATCTGTGTAGGTGGAAGTGTCAATGCGGGAGATAATCTTTCCCCACACCACAGCGGCATCTTCATGGGGAATCAGCTCTATTGTTACTATTTTGCCCTCGCGCTTGAGCAGTTTTGCATCATAATCATCGACAATTGAGCTCTGCTTTACCATATCGTCATTGGTAATGTCACTTCCCATCCAGTTTTGCAACATCATAGAGGGTGGAATCTTTATAGTACGCTCAATTTTTGGAATATACTGCCACATCTGATCATCGAGATTTAAAAAGGTTATGCCACGTTCTTTGGGAGGATAGATGATTTTTACAAAACTTCTCTTTTTCCCTGCTGCCCGTATCTTCATCTTCATTGTACGCTCGTGTCCAAACGCAGTAATCTTCATGGCAATTTGCATATAAATCGTATTGCCACGCATATTTTTATCGACTTTTTTCATAATTGCGTGGGCATCAAGAGACGCTGCGTTTAGCAGAGAAGCGAAGCCAAGAAGAACAAAGAATAACGTTCCTCTTAGCATTTGAGAACCTACTTTTTAGGAGCGGTGTTCATATCATCGCGCGCAGGAATGCGGAAGAATGTAAAGGCAGGAAAGGTCGTTGGTAAAATGATCGGGTTAATATTACCACTATGCACAGCTTCCCACACTTTTCCTTTTTCATCTTTAAGCTGTTTAAACTCTAGGTAGAGTCTGCCATCCTTTTCATAGGTTTTTCCGTATTCATTATCGACAAGTGCAATTTGTGAATCCAAAGGAGCGACCACTTCAAGCGCATCACCCGGACGCGTGGTAAACTTACACAAATAGTGCGTACCAGCTTCGTTAGTGATGCCTGTCACCTGATGTGTTCCAAGTTGCATAGTAAAGTCAAGTGACTGCGTATCGTGCTTTTCAAATGGACGAGAAATAAGATAAGCATCAGTATAGCCACGGTTTTGTAGTGATTCTAGCTCGTATTGATACTTAGCGGCATCATACTTTTTAGCATAGTAGTCATCTATGGCCATTCTGTAAGCTTTTGCCGTTACAGCTGCGTAGTAGGCAGTCTTTGTTCGCCCCTCTATCTTTACAGAGTCAACGACACCAGAGTCTAAAATCTCTTCCATATGCGATGCGAGATTAAGATCTTTTGAGTTCATTATGTAAGTTCCTACGCCCTCTTCCTCTTCAAGTTTGAAAAGTGTTCCCGTTTCAGGGTTTGCAGCATACATCTCATATGGAAAACGGCAATCATTCGCGCAACTTCCACGGTTTGGCACACGACCACTTTGCAGAGTTGAGATGAGGCAGCGTCCAGAGTATGCAAAACACATAGAACCATGCACAAAGACTTCAAGTTCAAGTTCGGGCAGCTCTTTTTTTATCTCTTTTAGATCTTTCAGGCTGATCTCACGTGCTGTAATGATACGTGTCGCACCCATATCGGCATAGACCTTTGCATCAAGTACGTTCATAACATTTGCCTGAGTTGAGAGATGCAGCGGCATATCAGGCACAAGCTCGTGTGCAAGTTTTAAAACACCTGGAGTTGCCACAATGAACGCATCGGGTTTGAGCTCACCCATCTTTAAAATGTGTTTTTTGAGCAGATTAAGCTGGGAGTTAAAAGGAAAACCATTGATGGTAGCATATACTTTTTTGCCACGCTCGTGAGCATACTTTATGCCCTCTTCAAAATCTTCAAAACTAAACTCTTTTCCACTTCTAATGCGCAAAGAGAAGTGACTCACCCCACCATAAACGGCATCAGCACCATAATCAAATGCTATTTTTAATTTTTCTAAGGTTCCCGCAGGAGATAGTAGTTCTACTTTTTTCATTTATTTCCAAATTGTTCTAATAGCGCTTCGATGTCATCTGTCGAAGCAACATCATTTCCGGTATCACCCTCAATGTGTTTTGCAGAAGAGACACGTTTTTCATCATCTATTCTACCCTCAAAGAGTGTACTCATATAGCGTGAGAGCGAGCGCATAACATTGACAACACGTTCAATTTTTTGTCTGTGAATATCTTGATACTGCATAATGTCCATTACACTCATAATAGCATCACCACTGTTTTGCAGTGATTCCATCACCTCATTTGTCTTTTGCAGAGCATCTTCATTGATTTTCAGCTGTGTTTTAAAAGTTGCGATATCTGGAAATTTCGTACTGAGTGTACCAAAAAGGTCAAGATTTGCGTTGAGTGCTTTTACTACATCACCCAGTGTCTCCTCTTTTTCCATCAAATCACTGCTGATTCCATCAATGATGTCAAAGATCTCACTTGCTTTTTCTTCACTCTCTTTTGTGACATCATCAAGCTGATGTACCATTTTATTCTCATTTGTTGCAGGCAGAGGGAGCTCGGCAGCTTCAACTTTTGCTACGATAGGGTCCACTTCTTCTTGGGGCTCTTCTTCTTGAGATTCCTCTTCGCTACTCTCATCCACAGCTTCTAAATCATCCGCTTGAGATGCTGTCTCATCTTCAGAGACCTCATCATCCATATCTATCCCACCACTCATCAATGCATCGAGTTCTTCTTGAGTCATAAACGTGCTCCAAATTGAATAATTAATTAATTAGCACTATAATAGCACAAAATATATAAAATCAGCTCTAAAATGGAAGAAAAATATGATAGTAGACCTACACAACCACACACCGCTATGCAACCATGCTGAAGGCTCCATTGAGGAGTATGTAAATGCAGCTATACAAAAAGGGACGCAAATTTTTGGCTTTTCCGACCACGCTCCAATGGACTTTGACCCCCAGTATCGCATGAAGTTTGAAGATATGCAGGAGTATGAAGCGCACGTTTTGGAGGCAAAAGAAAAATATAAAGAGCAAATTACGATTTTACTCGGTTATGAGGTGGACTACCTCAAAGGGCATATGGATAAGCGTGTGTTAAACGCAGCGGTTGACTACCTTATAGGATCTGTCCATTTTATTGATGGCTGGGGTTTTGACAATCCTGAGTTTATTGGCAGGTATGAGAGCGAAGATATAGATACAATATGGCAAAAGTATTTTGATGCTATTGAAGAGATGGCAAAGAGTGGGCTTTTTGACATTGTCGGGCACCTTGACCTCATCAAGGTCTTTAAATTTATGCCAAAAAGAGATATAAAAGAGATTGCCAAAGATGCACTGCTTGCCATAAAAGATGCAGATATGGTCTTGGAGATAAATGTCGCAGGATATAGAAAACCCGTTGCAGAGGCCTATCCTTCCAAAGAGCTGCTCCAAGAGGCTTTCAAACTTGACATTCCCATCACTTTCTCTTCAGATGCACATAAACCTGAGCAAGTTGGTCTTTACAACGATGAAGTCATCCAACTTGCCCGTGAAATCGGGTTTACGAAATGTGCCTATTTTCAACAACGAGAGCGCAAATTCCTAGAACTGTAGCTTTTTAGACCTTTAGCCCTTAGTGTTGACCACCCACATAGAAAAGATGTCTAAATAGTTCCAAAAAGACTCTATGTATTCTGGGTTTATTCCCTCTTGTTCAAGTGCTTCCAAAAGCGGTATGTAGAGTCCAAGCCACACTTTGCGACTCTGTTCATCAATGCGAAAAGGAGCATGACGACCGACCATTTGATGTTCCCCTCTGCTTTGCGTAAAATAGTCAGGTCCGCCTGAAATCTCTATGAGAAAATCTGCAGCATGTTTTTGCGCTTCTGCAAAATCTTCATCGTCAAAGACAGGAAACAAAAAAGCGATATCGCTTGTTTTTATAGACTCATAATGGTCAAAGACAAGTTTTCTAAAACGCTCTTCTCCCACTTCATGAAAAAAACCCGGATGCGGTTTGGCAACAGGCGGGCGCACATCGATGACACCATCACTGATTTTTAGTTTCATACCTTTACATTCCTTGTAAAAAATTTGCCCAAATTATACAAATAATTACTATCAATAAATTTAAAGTTTGAATTAATGATAGCACTTGTATAATACTTTTATAACTAAACAATAAAAAGGATTTACGAATGGGTAAATATATAGAATTAACTGGTGCAAATTTTGAAGCAACTCTAGCAGAGGGTGTATCTCTTGTTGACTTTTGGGCTCCGTGGTGTGGGCCATGTCGTATGATCGCTCCTGTTATAGAGGAATTAGCAGAAGATTATGATGGAAAAGCAAACATCTGTAAAGTAAACACAGATGAAGAGCAAGAGATTGCTGTAAAATTTGGTATCCGTTCTATTCCTACTATTATGTTCTTTAAAAATGGTGAACTAGTAGACCAAATCGTTGGAGCACAGTCTAAACAAGCTCTAGCGGACAAACTTAACGCTCTTTTAGCGTAATTTGGTGTAACGAGTGGCGAAGAGAAGGGCAAAAAGTCTCTTTTCTCTCTCTACTCTTTTAGCCTCTTTCTTTGGTGCCGCTATGATAGCAGGTGCCTTTGCCTACTTCAACTACAAATTTTCCGAATACAAATTCATAAATTTTAAAGATTTTGTCTACTATGAAAAAAGTGATATATTTGAACCCAAAGCAGAGCGTTATATTGTCGTGTTCTACTCATCAAGAGAAAAAGATACTCCAAAAGAGCTTGCAAAACTCAATCTAAAAATGCCAATCTTAGCAATCGACTACTACAACAAAGCGTACAAGAACAGTAAGCATACAACATTTTTACGCAGTGGTACGACAACATCTTTAAAGTTCATACAACGTTTTAATATTTACAACGTACCCTCTATCTTTTTTATAAAAAAAGTCAAAGATACTCTTTATAAACAAGATAGTATGATAAGGAAATTAGATAATTTAAAAGAACTAACAAAAGAGGTGGAAAAATTATGAGTGATATTTTAGATTGTGCGATTGTCGGGGGTGGACCGGCTGGACTAACAGCAGGGCTCTACACTACACGTGGCGGACTTGAAAATGTAACAATGTTTGAAAAAGGGATGCCCGGTGGACAGATTACGCAGAGTTCAGAGATAGAGAACTATCCGGGAGTCACTGGAGAGATTACAGGGATGGATCTTATGATGCCATGGCCCGAGCAGTGTCAAAAGTTTGGTCTTAAACACGATATGGCAGAGGTAAAACAGGTCACAAAAAATGGTGATACTTTTAAAATTATAAAGTCTGATGACTCTGTCGTAGAAGCACACAGTGTTATCGTCTGTACCGGTTCTTCCCCGCGTCGAGCTGGTTTTAAAGGTGAAGATGAGTTTTTTGGTCGCGGTGTAAGTACCTGTGCTACATGTGATGGCTTTTTCTACAAAGGTAAAGAGGTTGCGGTCATTGGCGGTGGAGATACAGCTTTAGAAGAGGCTCTCTATCTTGCAAAGATCTGTTCCAAGGTCTATTTGGTTCACAGACGTGATGCTTTTCGTGCAGCACCAAACACGGTAAAACGTGTCAAAGAGAATGATAAAATTGAACTCGTACTCAATGCAGTGCCTGATGAAGTTTACGGTGATGCAAGTGGAGTCAATGGAATTAAAGTAAAACATAAAGATGGAACCCTCAGAGATATTGTCGTTCCAGGTGTTTTTACCTTTGTGGGTAATGATGTAAACAATCAAACCCTCATCCAAGAAGATGGAAGCTTTTTGTGTGATATGAATGAACAGGGACAGGTAATTGTTGATCTGAGCATGAAGACATCAACTCCAGGACTCTTTGCAGCTGGAGATATGCGTATAGAAGCACCTAAACAGGTTGTAAGTGCAGCAGGTGACGGCGCGGTTGCAGCACTAAGTGCTATTGCTTATGTTGATGAACTTTTGGCATAATTACAAAAATAAAAATTAAAAAGGTTTGCAATGATAAAAGTAGGTGTTTTTGGCGCAACTGGGCGTGTTGGTAAGTTATTGATAGAAGATTTGAAATTGACCGAGGGGATGAGTCTAAGCAGTGTCTTCGTGCGTAACTCTTTAGACTTTGCCATTGATCCTTCAGTTTTAGTCACATCAGATATGCACTCATTTGTAAACGCAGCAGATATCATCATAGATTTTTCACTTCCTGAGGCATGTGAGATGCTTTTGGAAGAGGCTATTAAAAACCCAAAACCGTTAGTCATCGGAACAACAGGACTAAACAACCACCAGCTCAACCTTTTAAAACAGGCAAGTGAGTTGATGCCTGTACTCTATGCGACAAATATGTCTCTTGGTGTAGCACTGCTGAACAAACTTGTCTATCAAGCCTCAGCAGCTCTGGAAGATTTCGACATCGAGATTGTTGAGATGCACCACCGTCATAAAAAAGATGCTCCAAGTGGTACAGCTCTTACACTCAGTGAGTCAGCTGCAGCAGGACGCGGACTAGACATAAACAAAGTACGTGTAAGCGGTAGAGACGGTAATATTGGTGAGAGAAGTAAAGATGAAATAGCCGTCATGGCACTTCGTGGTGGAGACATCGTAGGGCGTCATACTGTCGGTTTTTACAATGATGGTGAGTTCATTGAGCTTAACCATACAGCAACCTCAAGAAACACCTTCTCTAAAGGTGCACTCAGAGCTGCGAAATGGCTCAAGGGTCAAGATGCAGGTCTCTACTCTATCGCAGACTGTTTAGAGCTTTAATACTCATTGAGAGGATTGACCTTTAACAATAGGTCATCCATCTCTTTAAAATCAACGGCTACAAGATAGCTTTGCGCTTTTTTAGTCGTTTTATAAACACGAAAACTCTTTACATCACCCAACTCATCCACATCAAACTCAGCATCGCTCGGCAATTCAAAACTATCAAACTTTTTTAGTGACTCCAGTCTATAGAGTATCTGATTTTTTACAACGTATGTCACATAAGGATTGATACGCCGATGTAAAGAGTGTGATGTTTGAAAAAAAACAAAATCTTCCCTCTTATCTCTGTTGTCAATATGCACTATGCCTCTAGAGTCAAAAAGAGCAAGGGTAAAATCAAGAAAAACAGCCTTTTTTATCTTCTGAATCTTTTGAATCTTCTGTACTTCACCTTTGAGATTTTCATTTGAAATATTCAAACTTGCATAGGTGTTATAGAGATAGAGCATCATAATCGAAAAAATAGAGATGGCTATGAGCATCTCTATAAGAGTAAACGCAGCTTTCAACCTTCTCATCGCAGTTGTAACCTCATAAGTGCTACAGAGTTCTTCTCTACCCGCAGTACACTCTCGCCTATCTCTAATGACATCTGTGGTGCACTCTCATTCGAGTCTTCACTCAGATCAATATTTTTCACTACTTTATAAGTCAGTTGTGCTTTTTTACCTTTGAGTTCACGCCGCAAATCATCTTCCATATCAAACTCATTGACAAGATCATAGAGTGAAATATTTTTACTCTCATATCCATACTCTTTATTTGCTATCAAAAAAGAGGCATACTGGTTCGTTTTTGCATGTTTTTTGTAAGAATCAAAAAGAAAAGTGTTGTTTGAATACATCTGCACCATCGCTAAAATCACTACAGAGATAATCATCACAGCTACCATCACTTCTATGAGGGTAAACGCAGTGCGGCTCTCTCTCTTAGTCATCACCTAAACCGATACGTATAGCCTCGTCTAAAGAGGTCTTACCACTAAGAAGCATCTCTCTAAGCTGCATAGAGAGGGTTTTGAGTCCATCCTCTTTAAGCGCTTCACGAATGGTATGTTCATCCGTTGTTGTTTTTAAAATCTCTTTAATTTTGTCATTCATCACAACAAGCTCACCGATGGAGCGTCTACCACTAAAGCCGGTGTAATTACACTTACTACAACCCTTCGCCTTATATATCACTGCGTTTGGATCTATCTCATAATCTTTTGCAAACTCTTCGGCCAAAGAGTCTTCCTCTTTACAATCATCACACAAAATACGCACAAGACGCTGTGCCAAAATACCCAAAAGAGATGAAGAGATTAAAAAAGGCTCTATGCCCATATCTGCCAAACGTGCAATGGTTGCTGTTGCAGAGTTGGTATGCAGCGTTGAAAAGACCAAGTGACCTGTGAGTGCAGCACGCACAGCAATGTCCGCCGTCTCCTCATCACGGATCTCCCCTATCATAATGACATCAGGGTCTTGGCGTAAGATGGAGCGCAATGCGGAAGCAAAAGTAAGCCCTGCTTTTTCATTGACCTGAATCTGTGATATTGCATCAGATTTGTACTCCACAGGATCTTCAACCGTGATAACATTTTTACTCGGGTCCTCTACTTCTCGTAAAAATGAGTGCAAAGATGTTGTTTTACCACTCCCCGTAGGTCCAGTTACCAAAATGATACCATGCGATAAACGCAGCAGTTTTTTGATTTCACCAATGACTGAAGGGTGAAAACCAAGTTCATTTATATGTGGAATTTGCGAACTTTTCATCAACAGACGCATGACCACACGCTCACCATAAAAGGTAGGCAGTACAGATACCCTGATGTCAAGCGTCTCTCCTGCTATCTTAATCTGCGTACGTCCATCTTGAGGGATTCTCTTTTCAGAAATATCCAGATTTGAGATAACTTTAATACGACTGACTATGAGGTTCACGACCTTTTTATCAAGGTCTGCATTCTTTACAAGCATTCCATCAATACGAAAACGAACCTCTCCCCGTTTTTCCTGCACCTCTATGTGAATATCTGAAGCACGTTTTTTTACCGCCTGATAAAAAAGGGCATTGACAAATTTAATAATAGGCGCAGACTCTTCACTTGTTAAGATGTCTGAAGAGGTACGTAGAAAATCTGTTAAAGATATATCATCTTCACCCTCTACCTCAGCAGTATCCTCTTGCATACTCTCCATTGTTTTATCGGTTCTAAGCTCTAAAAATCGATTGTAAAGTCTGTCGTACGAGTCCTCATCAAGCATATACAGAGGATACTTCTTCTCAAGTTTTGTGTAGTAGTTACTCGCCTGTACAAGATAACGCTCTGAGACAAAGGCACTCACCTCTCCATCAAATTCACTAAAGAGGAGATAGTTCTTGAGACTTAACTCGGTAGAGAGTTCTTCTGGTTCATAAACTTCCAGATTCAGTGTGTGGATCGGTTCAAGGTTTAGCATCAGACTTCACCTCTAGCTTTTTATTTTTAATCTCCTCAAAAACTTCTTTATCATAGCTCTTTTGCAGTTTGGAAAGCAGTCCTAAATCTTTTTGTAGTTTAGAGAGTTTTTCACTTTTATCTATGACATAAGGAGTAAGTATCACTACAAGATTATCCTGTTGTTGTGTTTTTGATTTTGAAGAGAAGAGCCAACTTCCTATAAGTGGAATATCTCCAAGTAAAGGGAGCTTACTCAGAGAGTCTCTCTCATAGTTTTTCACAAGTCCACCAATGATGATGCTCTCACCATGACGCAGTATTGCTTGTGTTTTCACCTCTTGTTTTGTTGTTACAGGTTGTCCCGTTGCATTTTTAGAACCATCATCAAGTAGATTTTCCAAGACAGCACTTACATCAAGTGTCACCTTATCATTTGAAGAGACACGTGGTTTTATTGTAAGCGTCAAACCGACATCTTCACGTTTATATGTCGTCGCTGCATTGTTTAGCCCTGATGCGGTTGAGACCGTACCTGTTGAGATGGAGATTGTCTTACCGACATAAATAGAGGACTCTTTGTTGTTCACACAGAGTATGGATGGATTAGAAATAGACTTTGAAGCACCATTCGTTTCTAAAAAATCTACTGCTGCACCAAGCGCAAAGCCTTGTGTTACACCACTACCTACAAGGGACTGCGCAAGTGCATTTCCGACTATCCCCTGTACAGGAGCCCCGCCGAAATTTGCTGCAAGGGAGTAGAGTCCCTCAGCACTCAGCGCTGCACCATCAAATCCATAGCGCACACCCAAATCGACCGCGTTATCTTTGTTTATCTCAATAATACGAGCCTGCACATAGACCTGATACTTCTCTTTATCAAGCTCATCTATAATAAGTTTCAAGCCCTTAATGATGAGGGGATCGCCTATGACGATAATGGCATTTATCTCTTCGCTTGCTGAAAGATTTGGTTTGAGACTAGGATCTGCAAAAACCTGCTTTGAAACAATATCAGTCAAGCTCTTGAGTACTGCCTTAGCATCAGAGTTTTTCAGCTCAAATATCTGCACGCTCTTATTGACATTTGACTCTACATCAAGTTTTTTTATAAGCTTTTCCAACACAGCAACATTTTTCTTATTGCCTATTAAAATGATGCCGTTAATGTTTGCATCGAGCAGAATTTTGACATTTTCAGAAATAACCTTTGTATTAAAAATAGACTTTGCTATCTCACCTATACGCGATTGCAATTTTTTTGCTTCTGTATGCTTGATATTGACTATTTTCACTACACGTTCTTTACGTGCCTCAAGATCACGGATGACTGCCTTGATTGTCTCTATATTTTTTGGATAATCCGTAATAAGCAGTGTATTACTCTCTTTCATCGTCATCAATTTTGCTGTTTTAGAGATTAGGTAACGTACTTTTGCAGCAACAACATCAACGTTCTCATTATGTACTTTTATTGCTTGTGTGACCATCAAAGCGCCAGATGGTTTTTTTGTGCTTGGAAGCACTTTGACATTATGCTTTGCCGCTTCAGTTGAGCGCACCACTTCATAGATAGAACCATTTTGTACAAGTGTGTACCCCTTTGACTCCAACACTGCCACAAGTATACCCATAAGCTCATCATCATAAATGGGATTCGTACTGACAAAATCTACTGTCCCGTTAATTTTATTGTTTATCAAAATATTTTTATTTGTAATCTTCGATATAAGTTTAATAAAATCATTCACAGCAAGATTAGAAAAGTTCACATTTACCTGCTCTCTTGCCATAAGACTCATACTCAAAGCCGTTAATAAAAATAGTGTTTTAATGAATTTCATATACCAGTTCCTTCTCTTCATTGTTTCTTCGCACAACCAGTTGCAGCGTGTCTATTGTGTTTATCTGCTTATAAAGGTCAAAAGCACTTTTGTAGGAGTTGAGTTCTACATTATTTGCTCTTATTATAACATCTCCGCGTTGCAGTCCGAGCGTTGCCATTTTGGAGCCTCTGCGCACACGCGTGACACGAAAACCATTTATTCTGTTCCCATTTTTTATCTCCATTATGGAGATGTCTTTCCAAATTTTATCCGGATTCTTTTCATAGTATTTTATATCTCTTCTCGAGACACTATGTACTGCCGCATCCCCTCCCGATACAGGTGTTACACTCGAATGTACATTTATTCTTTTCTTTGGCATTGCAATTTTGAGGACATACTCTTGACCCGCTTTTGTAAAGAGTGCACCATCTTTTAGAATGGATTTAAGTCTATACCCTGCATACTCCTCACCTACAGAGACGAGTGATGTTTTATTTGCAGAAGATTTAAGCGCAACGATTATAAAGCCTTTGTCTTTCATACCATACAAGCCCTTTAACACCATGCTCGTAATGCCTACACTCTGCTCTTTTTTATGCTCATGTATGTTTGCCTGTGTTGTAGCAACACTACTTGAGAGCATATTTTTAAAATCTATTCTGTGGTATGTCGGATTGTAATTGAGATTTTCTTTGAGTCTCACGCCATCATCTGGCAAAAACCACCACACTGCAAGAGCAATAGCTTTCGCAAGTGCAAGTAAAACAAGTAGCCGGACAATAATACCAAGATAAGAGTTAGAAACTTTGGACATATTCATACTCCCCATTGGCTTGTTTTTTGAAATTTCGCAACGCTTGGCGATAGTTACGTTTCATAATAGTTGCAGGCTCTAACACTGCACGGACTTTACGCTCTTTAAGGTTTGCAGTTGCATGCAGCACACCAAAAGCACCTGCTGCGTTTAGTTTCACTTCAAGTGGATGTAAAACTGTGTAGCGTACAGTTACTTTTTTAATCTTTGTCGGTAGCATCGAAGAGAGTGCGCTAGAGAGTTCTATCTCTTTCGCTGTTGCCTCGTTGTAGAGACCAAAAAGCGAAATATCAAGCTCTTTAACTGAAGCACTCTCGATGGATTGCACATAGATGTCAAGATGACTCAGTTTTAAAGAGAGTCCGGTATCTTTTACCACTTCATGAGCTATTACCACACCCTCTTTTTGCAACTCTTTTTCTGCAAAATAGTAAACGCTCTCTTTAGGCATAAAGTACATCAAAGCAAGAGTAAAAAAGAGCAAATATGCAAAAAACTTTCCAATCTTTACCATTTTATCTCCAATCGCATTGCTGCAGTTTTATCACTGAGACGCTTTATTTTCAACTCGGAGACAACATAAGTGCCATTAAGTATTTTTCCAAGTAAAAAGTTTAGTGAACGGATGTTCATATTCTCTGAACTCAGCGTCATTGAGGAGTGGGTTACTTTTTTGACAATATTTGCCGAACGTAGTGTTGAGCGTCGTAAAAGCTTATTGAGTTCTTTTTGTACCTTTGTCTTATTAAAGTAGTTTGATTTGAGTCCTTTAATCTTATCAGCCAGCAGTACTGTTGTCGCATACGAGGCTTTTGCATCTGCCAACTCTTCTCTTGCATTGCCCAGTTTAAACATCACAAAGAGTAAAAGCACAATGAGTAATGCAATGATATGGATAGGATTTACACGATTCATAATTGAAACTCCACATACCAGATGCCACTATTAAAATGCTCTTTAACCGGCACAAAACCTCTCTTTTTAAGCTGCTCTTTTATAATACCTTCCTCCCCTTCTTTCACTCCCATATATGCAAGTTTGAGTTTTTTGTTTTTATACTCCACTACTTTGAGTCGCTCTGCTGGGTTTAAATGCATAGAGAGCACCGCTGCCAAAAGAGTGCGTAATTTTGTCTGTGATGCATATATGCCCTCATACTTTTTGAGAAGTGCTTTGTTTTGGAACATGGTCGGCTTGAGATTATAACTGCTAAAGAGCTCCTCACGCTGCGTTTGTAGTCTGCTTGCTTTATTAAGCGTAATAATGTATTCACTCCCGACTAAAACTATGATAACAGCTAAAAGCGCAATAAGTCTATAAAGGCTTTTCTCATTGACAATATGTCCAAATTGCTTGAGTGCAATACTCTTTTTTGAGAGAGAAAGATCATTCACATCAAGGAGAGCATCTGTTTTAATGAATTTTGCAGGAAGAAGAATAACTATACCCTCTTTGATGGCTATCACATTCTCATCGTCTATTTTTTTAGGTTCTTGGAGTGAAGCAAGTTCATTTTGTGCAAAATAGACTGCGTTTACTTTTGAAGGAGGGAGACCCTTTTGCGCTAAAATATCAAGTATCGCCTTGTCCTGATAAGCAAATAGTAGATACTCATCCCCCTCTTTATATGCGCTGTAACTGTAATGTCCATCAGGTAAAATATCTTCAAAGAGTGACTCTATGAGTGGTTTCACTTCACGCAGCGACTTCACAGGGAGTGTGCGCTTTTGTACCCAGTATAGTGAAGGCGACAAAATAACATTGACACTCTCATCAACCTCAAAAACAGCAGAGTCCCTATCGACAAAAACCGTACTATGCTGCTTCTTAAACTTCCAAATCAAAGTTAGACCCCTTTTTTGATTCTAAATTATACTCAAAACTGATTACAGCTTTGTTACTTTTCTTCATAATTGTGATTTTTATCGCAAGATATGGTTCATAATAACTGATATTTTGATGAAATCTTGCTAAAGAGAGGTTTTCATCTTCACTTAGTCCTAAATCAGCGGTCGTTGCATAAAAGCCTGCGTTTGTACTGAGTTGCTCTGCACGCTGTGCATCACATCCTAACAGTACTTCCCACACTACAGGTTTGATACGGTTGAGATCCATCTTGTAGTTTGAAGCATTACTCTCAGCACTGACATAAAAGAGTTCATCCGGTTTGATATTACTCAAACTGTTCTCATGGTATGTCTCTTTGTAAAAATTATCTGCTGCGTTTAGATGTTGCACTGAGGCGATATAGTCTCGAAAGAGATAGGGGTGATTGTTAAAAATATCGCTATTATATGAGCCGTCTTCCTTAATGCCACCCATCAAATCATCAACTATATTCAAATACTCTGTATTGACCCCATTTGTCGATAAAAAGCCCAAAAATGCATCCCTTTTTTCCTGTGTGTTTAAAATTTCAGGGGAGAGTTTGTCTCTTGCACTGCTTATTTTTATGATAACATCAATGTCCTCATTGTGCAGTGGAATGAGTGAAGCTTCAGAGAGAAAAAGCGAGAGTGTATCTGCTGAGTTGATTGTAGAGAGTTGCGGCGTCTTTTTGAGCATTGTCAAAAAATCATCAAGCACACTGCGCGTCTGCATCATAAAATCCTCATCATTGACACTTTGCGCACCCTCTTTGACATACTTGAGTCCAAGCCCGATGGTCACACTTAAAGCCATAATAAAAAAGAGAGTTATCATCAGTGCAATGGCACTTCTTTTTTGGCTCACTCTATGCATCAATGAATACTCATAGAAAAAATTGGCAGCAGCATTGCAGCAACAATGAAACCGATACTGCCTCCGACAAAGAGCATCAAAGCCGGTTCAAGTAGTGTCAATAGTGTGGCTATTTTATCGCGATTCTCTTCAAAGTAGAGTTCTGAAACATTACTTAGTACATTTTCAAGTTCAGAAGTCTCTTCCCCGAGTGCAATAGACTGGATGAAAGAGTAATCGACCTTTATCGAAGATTCATTGAGTGCTTTTGAGAGCAGTTTTCCCTCTACAACCTTTTGAGAAGCATCAACAAACAGCTCTTTGAGCACAAGATTGTTTAAAATATTTGCGCTCAAGTTCACTGTCTGTACAAAAGGAACACCCGAACGAGTTAATAAAGATGCAATGTAAGAAAACCGTGCAAGTTCACTCTTTTGAATGATAGCCCCAAAAAGGGGAAGCTTGAGTAAGAATTTATGCACGCCATACGCAAAATTGTAACTGCGTTTCATCATAAACATAAACGCAGCCACCCCGATAAAGATGACACTTAAAATGAGTGTAAAGTTATTTTTAAAAAAATCACCCATAGCTATGACGACAATGGTCGGTGTTGGCAGTGTTTGGTGCATACTTTTAAAAATTCCCGTAATTTGCGGTACAACAAAGGTAAGCATAAAGGCTATCATTAAAAGTGAGACGACCACCATAAACGAAGGGTATGCAAAGGCTGATTTTATCTCTTTGTTTATTCTGTCTTGCTCTTTTAAAAAGCGGGAGAGTTCCATAAGTACTTCATCCAAAAGCCCGCCATTTTCACTCACTTTGATGGATTCTTTGAAAAAAAGCGGCAACTCGACAACATTTTGTTCTTCAAGTGCAGAGTAGAAGTCCTTTCCCTCATCGAGGTAGGTACTCACGGTTGTCAAAAAGAGTTTTATCTTTTTGTTTTTCTCATAATGCGACTGAATAACCTTCAAGGCTGCAACAATGGTAATACCGGAGCGAATATACATAGAGAGCTCACGGGAGAGAACGGAGAGCTCTTGTGGGGATATTTTATATTTACGGCTAAACTCAAACTTGTCAAAAAAAGAGGGAGTCTCTTCACTTATGTTTTTATAGATGACACCTTTTGCTTTGAGCTTTGTTTTTGCCTCGCCAAGAGACTGTGCTTCTACTTTGTCGTTGATTTTTTTGCCATCAGCGTCAATCCCACTATATTTAAATATCATTGCAACACTTCATTTCTAAGTTTCTCTCGTACATCTTGTGCTTCTTGCATAGAGTTGTAAACAGGTGTCTGTTCAAAGTACGTTGACATATCATAATAGTGCCCCTTATACTCTATCAAAACCTGATCACCTATTTTTTTACTATCTACCGTATAGGAAAAACAGACATTCTCCTCTATGCCATCAGGAGTAAAATAGACCTCTGGCTCTTTTTCTATAAAGCCGTACAAACTCTCATATCTGTAAACACGTACACTATTGTCCACAACTCCTTCTACCTTTTGTGTTTTATTCCCATCAAGATAAACATCACACTCCGAGCAATCATCAAGGCACAACAGCCTCGCCTTTTTGTCATACTTTTGCGATGCCAAATACTCTTTGAGTGTATCTAAACGCAGCGATTGACTTTTGTCGGTTAATTTTGAAAAGTTACTGATTGCCAACGTATAGATAACACCCATAATGACAATGACAATAAGTAACTCAATGAGAGTAAAGGCGCTGCGTTTCAAGCCTATTTACACTCACTCATTTTAATGTCGGCGGCTTCATCTTTTCCACCCTCTTTTCCATCCGCCCCAAGAGAGATAAGTTCTACGTGTCCATCATCATTGATATAAATAAAAGGACGTCCCCATGAGTCTTTTGGAAGTTTGGAGTCTTTAAAATACCCACTGCTTGAGTAGTTCGGGTACTTCTCAGGATCAGGATTTTTCACTAAAGCCTCAAGTCCCTCTTCTGTTGAAGGGTAAACACTGTTATTTATTTTAAACATATCAAGTGCACCATCATATATGCTCTTCATCTGTACACACACAAGCTTACGTTTGGCCTCTTCACCTTTTCCTGTCAAACTCGGCATAACCATAGCAGCTAAAAGCCCAAGTATCACGATGACGATCATCAACTCAATTAAAGTAAAACCTCTTCGCATATTTCTTTGCATATACCTACCTTTTTCTATTGCTTTGCATATTATAGTGAAAAAGTATTAAATATTTAATGCACTCTGCGAAAGTTTCGCCCATGAGGAGTTTTTATCAGCTGTAATAGATGCTTTGTACGCCTCTTTCGCCTCTTCATCACGCCAAAGTTTAGAGAGTACATTTCCAAGCAGATACTTTTGTCTGGCTCTTTGTGCTGCGTTTAGTTCTCGTTTATCAAGCGATTTTATAACCTCATACGCTTTTTCATACTCTTGCTTGTTCATATAGGCATCATAAAGTGCAAACTCTACAAATGGACTCTGGGCATAGGAGTTTGATTTTTGCTGTATCTGCATAACTTTGAGTGCGTACTTGATTATCATACTATCATCATGCATAGCATCGCCAACATTTATCATCGCAACATATCTGTCTATATCTTTATAGTTCAGTCCAAAAAGCTGTTCTATCTCAAGTATACTTTTTATCATCCCTTTATTGTTTTCCAGCCTTTGATAGGTATCAAAAAGTGTTCTGTATATATCTAGATAATTGGATTTTTTATCATTGTTTATGAGCGCAATGAGATCTTTTGCAGCATCTATAACATCCGTATAATTCCCTGTGGCAAATGCAACTTTAATATATCTATAGAGCCACTTCTTACGGGCCTCTACATTTTTTACTTTAAGATTCTTTAGGGCTATTGTTTTTGAGAGTGCAAAGTCCCCTCCCTTCATCGCACAGTTGTAAATTCCATCATCCCATTTATCTGAAAGTGTAATGTTATACTCTTGCGATATAGTCAGCACCCGCATACAGTCATTTTTCTCTAAAGAGTTTTCCATATTACCTTTTGCTGCTTCTTTTATGATGTTTTGAATATCTTTATAGCTCTCTTCATCAAGTTCTAAAAGTCTCTCTTTAAGCGCTAATACCTGCGCATATTTTTTCTCTTGTAAGAGGAGTTTTGCCTTTTCATAGAGTGCTCTCTCACCTATAGTTTTGTTCGCATACTCTTCAATAAGTCTGTCGTACTCTTGAAGTTTTGCAGTTGCGTTTAGGTCAGAGACATCAAAAAAGAGTTCATTTTTTAAATTATCTATAGTCTCAATGTAGTCTCCATCCGGAAACTTTTTAATATAATCATTAATAGCAGCCAATGCAGCTTTTTTATTCTCTGTTTTTGCAAGCCATACTGCACGCTGTTTGAGTATCTCTTCATACTCATCATAGGCTGCATCTATGCCTTTGAGTATAGCATCTGCAATAGCCGCTGCAGTTTCATAATCTCCGTTATCTGCAAAAGTGTTCATCATTTCTTTTGAAGCTTTAAGATCCTGCGCAAAAAACGTAGGTTTTGCCTTGACTATTTTCATCACATAGAGTGCTGCCTCTTTTTTAGAGGTATTAAGCAGTAAATTTGCCAAACGAAACGCAGCTGTCACGGCGACTTCTAAATCTGGAGTCTCACGAAGTGCTTTTATGTAGTATTTTTTGGCCTCTTTATTCCCACCAGCATCTACGAGCATATCTCCTTTATAGATATAACCCCATTGTGTATAAATACTCTGAGGATGTTCACTAAAGAGTCTGTCAAAAAAGTAGTCTGCATCTGTGGAGAGTGAAAGTTTTGCATATGCACGTGCGATTAGAGAGAGCACTTCTGCGATATTGTCACTTGCTGAGTATTCACGCAAAAATGTTTTAGCATTTTCAATGACATTTTCCCAATCTTTTAATTTTGCATACGATCTGATGGTATAGTAAAGCAATTCTTCTTTAAAAAGTGTATGTGGATAAGCTTCTAACACATCTGAAATAGTATCTAAACATGCTTCGTAGTTTTTCTTTTTAAAGAGCTTTTTAATACGTAAATAATCCTTTACATCTTCTACCTTTTTAATATGTACCGGATTACCCTGTAGGTCTAAACTGCCTACATAAGGCAACTTGTCTTTGTCTAAAAAAAATGGAAAGTCAATTGCCAACCCAGAATCATCTTGCTGCTCTTTTAGAAGTGGGAATTTTTTATCATAACCTACAAGCAACCAACGCTTTGCACTGCTTGCTAATGTATTAAAGAGTGTACTATCTTGAGTCAGGTCAAATATATTTGAAAAAAGCTTTATTTGATGCACAGGTTTGATAACTACAAAAAAAGTATCTCTCTTTTGAAAAGCGTTCACTCTAAAAAAATCATTTTGAAAGTTTTTAATGCTTTGTGATGGCTTTTTTGAGAATGCACATACAACTTTTGTCACTTCGTTAAAGTTGTTTTTTATCTCTTGACAGCTAAAAGGAGTTTCATTAACAAGATTGATAGTAGAGTAGTTTGTGAAGTTGTCTTTCGCACTCTCAACGGAAATTTCAAGTGCGAAAGATTGTATGCAAAGAGAGATAAAGAGTATCCATTTTAACAAATTCTCTCTCCCTTTAATAGATATTTTTAAAGCTTAATATCCACTGTTATATACAAACGCAGTGATAAACTCTAAAAGAGGATTTATCGCTACAAAAGCAAATATAGTTCCTATAGCAGCGATTCCAATGATAGTTCTCAATGCCAAAGTAGCATTTGCAACATAGATTTCGCCATTTGCACCTACTACAGGCTCTTTCATGAACATATACACAATAAGTTTTAAGTAGTAATACCCTGCAATAGCCGAGTTTAGTGCCATAATAAGTGCTAAAATCGTGTAACCGCTTGTTACTGCTGAACTAATCATATAGAGTTTACCCCAAAAAAGTGCAAACGGAGGAACACCAGCAAGTGAGAGCATAAACAGACCCATAATTACTGCAGCAACCGGAGCAGTTTTAATCATACCCGCAAATTTGTCATAACTATGGTCAGATGATTGTCCGGCAGGAAGATGTTTCTGACGTGAGATCCATAACATAGAGAATGACCCAAGGTTTGTGAAACTAAAAAGCACCCAGTACAAGAAAAGTGCAGAGTTCGCTTGTGTCGTTCCTATTAAAACTGCAGCCATTACAAAACCTGCATGTGAAATAGAGCTGTATGCAAGCATACGTTTTACATCTGTCTGCACAAGTGCCCACATATTTGAAGCTGTCATTGTAAGAACAACAAAAGTATAGAGTATGATTTGCAACCACACTATATGGCTGTGCACTAGAAATTCAAAGAATCTCATAGCAACAACAAAACCTGCGATCTTAGGTACAATTGACATATACCCAGCCATCGCAGCTGAAGCACCTTCATACACATCTGGTGCCCAAGTATGGAATGGAATCAAAGAGAGTTTAAATGCAAACGCAGCCAACATAAACGCAACACCAACAAGAACATATCCCATATCAGCATAGCCGTTTGCTGCTAGTACAAGTGCTATTTTATGAATTTCTACAGATCCGGTAAGTGCATAAAGTATCATAGCACCGAAGCTGAAAAAACCTGCTGCGAGTGCACCCATAGTAAAGTATTTTACAGCTGCTTCAAAAGATTTATCACGGTTATGCATTGCTATGAGTGTATAGAGTGCAAGAGATGATGTCTCAAGCCCGACAAATACTAAAATGATATTGTCCGTTGCAACCATAAACTGGAAACCACCGATCATAAACAAAAAGAGTGCAAAAAACTCAGGGTATGCAAACTCATGGAAACGCTTGTGTGTCAGTGCCAATGGAATGAAAAGCATAGAAGCACCCACAATGATGAACTGTGCTAAAATTGCAAGCCCATCAACAAGCATTACATCGAACATACCAAGCATTGTTCCGTTTTCAGAGAAAACACCCGCTCCACTAAGTAGAGAGAAGAAATCCATTGCCAAGAAAAGCAGACTAAGCACTACATATAAAGACTTATGTAGTCCTCCTTTGAGTACGTCAACTACTAAAATAAGTAAAGCGCCTATAATCGGTATAAGCATTGGAGTAAGCGTCATTACATTTAATGACTCTAAAGGAATATTTACTGGCGCTAACATTAGTTCACCTCCTCAATAATTGTCTCTTTGACCGTAATAACTTTTGGAGCAGTCAAATCAGGGATTCTCTCTTTTGCCAAAGCAGTTGTAGATTTGTTATGCATTAATTGAACAATAGCCTCAACTGAATTGTTAATAGGGTCTAAAACAGGTTTTGGATAAACACCGAGCCAAATTGCAACTACAACTAATGGAATAAGTCCAAAAAGTTCTTTTTTATTCACATCAGGAAGGTTTTTGTTTTCCTCTTTTGTAATATCACCAAAGAAGGCTTTTTTATATGCAGCAAGCATATAGATAGCACCTACAATAATACCTGTCCCAGCTAGAAGTGTCAAGATATGTGACTGTTGATAGAATCCAAGAAGACTTAAGAACTCACCGACAAAGTTGATTGTCAACGGAAGCCCAACCGAAGCCATAAGCATAATACCAAAGATAGTTGCATATCTTGGCATAACATGTGCAAGACCACCAAACTCACTCATAAGTTTTGTATGGCGTCTGTCATAAATAACACCGACAAGCATAAAGAGAGCTCCTGCTACAACACCGTGACCAAGCATCAAAAAGATTGAACCGGAAATACCTTCCACATTTAATGCAAACGTACCTAAAATGATGATACCCATATGTGAAATCGATGAGTAAGCAACAACTTGTTTGATGTCTTTTTGTGCATATGCAACCATAGCAGTATAAATAACCATTATGATGGCAAGTACCGCGATCGGAATCATAAAGTATGCAGAAGCATCAGGGAAAAGCGGCAGTGAAAATCTCACAAACGCATATGTACCCATTTTAAGGAGTATTGCTGCAAGGATTACAGAACCGATAGTCGGTGCCTGTCCATGCGCATACGGTAACCATGTATGGAATGGAAACATCGGTACTTTAATAGCAAAACCGATGAAGAATGCTGCAAAAAGCCACAGTTGGAAGTTTTCAGGCAGTACAAGTCTGTACCAGTCTAAGATAGAAAAACTCCATACACCGGCTGCTTGATAATAAAAATATGCCATAAAGAGCATACCAACAAGCATTACAAGTGAACCTGCAAATGTATACAGGAAGAATTTAATAGATGCATAAACTCGTAAAGGTCCACCCCATGCACCGATAATATAAAGCATCGGTACAAGTGAAAGTTCCCAGAATGTATAGAAAACGATTGCATCAAGTGCAACAAATACACCTACCATTGTCATTTGCAGGAAAAGGAGTGTAATAATCATATACTTCACTTTCGGTGTATCAGTTAAACTGACTATACCCAAAAATGTAAAGAATGCTGCTAAAATTACAATAAATACAGAGATACCATCTACACCAAGAGTGTAATTGATACCAAATGCAGGAATAAGAGGAATATTCTCCATAAACTGCATACCTGCTACATGATTATCAAATGCATACCATAGAACAAGTGAAAGTACAAATTCAACGAAAGAGACAGCGACACCGTATGTACGCATACTCTCCTTTTGAATCATAAAACCAAACACAGCTGCTAGAGCTGGAAAGAATATTAATACCGATAAAATATGATCTAACATATACTAAACTCCTAAAGCTGATAAGAGCACAAGAATCTCATCAGAATATTTCACTGCAAGTCCGAAGATTACAGCTAACGACAGCAGTATTACTAAACCTACTACCATCCATCTAAGCATTGTAGATAAGTTACCACTTTGCATATCTCTTGTTCTCTCACCAGTATTGTAGATAATACCTGCGATACCATCTACAGTAGCATCAACAATTTTAAGATCCACTTTATGCCAGAAGACATCCGAAATCTCTCTATATGGTTTTACTACATACTCTTCATACGCATACGGAATGTAGTATTGGTTAAAGAGTAGTTTATACATAAATGAGTTCTCAACAGCACTTGTTCCATCAGGAACTGTGATTCTTGAGTTTGCATATTTTTTGTATGCATACAAAATTGCAAGCGCAACAAAAACCTGTGTACCGACAAGCATAATCCACACAGTAGTATGGGAATGAATGTGATACTCATGTGCATGTAAAATCTCTTCAATCATGTTAAAGAAAGGCTCTTGCAAGACACCAGCTATCATCGCAAGAATCAACAGTGGACTCATCGCAATAAGCATAAATCTATATGCTTCGTGTGGATGAATACCAAAGATTTTGTATCTCTCTTCACCATGGAAGATAAGTGCAACAAGTCTAAATGAATAGAAAGCTGTAAGACCTGCAGTAAAGAGTAGTACGCCATAGATTACAAAATGGTGCTCTGCAAACGCAGCTTCCAAAATTGTGTCTTTTGAGAAGAAACCTGCAAACGGAAAGATACCTGCGAGCGCCAATGAAGCAACAGTCATCATGATCCAAGTCCATTTCATAACCTTTTTCAATCCACCCATTTTAAATGGGTCAAGTTCATCATGCATTGCATGCATAACATTACCGGCACCTAAGAAAAGAAGTGCTTTAAAAAATGCGTGCGCCATTAGGTGAAAAAGTGCCACCCAATAAGCACCAAGGCCAGCTGCTGCAAACATATACCCTAACTGTGAAAGTGTAGAGTAGGCGATGATTCGTTTCATATCACGATTTACAAGCGCCATAGATGCTGCAAAGAGCGCAACGAATGTACCAAGTGAAGCGATAAAGAGACCAACATGTGGAATAAGATCATACAAAGCACCTGAACGGATAACTAAGTATACACCAGCCGTTACCATTGTCGCTGCGTGAATAAGTGCAGAAACCGGTGTAGGACCTTCCATTGCATCAGCAAGCCAAGTATGGAGCGGAAACTGTGCCGATTTACCCATTGCCCCAATGAATAAGAATACACCCATCCATGTAAGTGTTGCAGTGTCAAGGTATGGCATTGCAGCAAACGCTTCATCATATTGAAGTGTTCCTGTGTTCCAATACACCAAAAAGATACCAATAAGCATTCCAAGGTCGGCGATACGGTTCATAATGAACGCTTCATTTGCTGCCCAAGTCGCACTCTCTTTGTGAAACCAAAATCCGATGAGACCCCAAGAACAAAGACCAACACCTTCCCAACCAATGAAAAGACCTGCGTAGTTGTCACTCATTACAAGGACCATCATTGAAAAAACGAAAGCTGAAAGCCATGAGAAGAATCTGTTAAATCCCTTATCATGATCCATGTATCCAATTGAGTAAACATGTACTATAGTTGAAACAAGTGTTACAACCATCATCATAGTCACGGAGACCTGATCTACAACAAATCCAAATGGAATATACAAGTCACCTGTTGCCATCCATGTCATCATTGTTACATGGATAGGTTCTCCACCCTCTAGAATATACGTAAGTAATATAGAACTACTTACAAACGCAGAGAAGATGAGTAAACTCGCAACAATACCTGTGAACAACTTCTTAGGAGTTGCAGTAAAGAGTGCCGAGAATAATGAACTTACTAACGGTGCAAAAAGAGCTATATAGAGATATTTTTCCATTTCTTATCCTTTCATCGTTGTAAGTGCATCAAGATCAATTGAACCATGGCGTTTATACCATACAATCAAAAGGCCAAGTCCGACTGCAACTTCCGATGCAGCAATAGCTATAACAAAAAACGCAAACATTTGCCCTGTCAAATCACCATAATAGTGTGAAATTGCAGCAAATGCGATATTGACTGCGTTTAACAAAATTTCAGTTGCAAAGAATAGCAAAAGAAGGTTTTTTCTACGCATAACACCCACTAAACCGATTGCAAATAAAATTGTAGATAAAACAAGATAGTGGTTTAAACCTATTTCCATCATGAAAGCACCTTTTTATTTAATTCTTCTTCAATCTCTTTATCATCAAGGAGTGTGATTGAAATATCCATTTTCTTACCGGCAAGAACAATTCCCGCAATCATTGCCACTAAAAGCATAACCGCAGCAAGTTCAAATGGCACAAGGTACTTTGTAAAGAGTACAAGTCCGACATTTTGAGTATTCCCTACTCCATCAACTGCAGGATAGAGTGATACAATATTCTCAGATACCATAGGAGCTGCAACAATCACAACGGCAAGAACAGCTGCCAATGTCGCCAAGCCAGTGATAATAAATTTATTACCCTGTTTCTCTTTGACTTCACGAGTCGTATCAAAGAACATCATTCCAAATGCATAAAGAGCCATTACCGCACCAGTATAGACGATTATTTGAATCGCACCTAAAAAATCGGCACCAAGAATAAAGAAAAATGCCGATATAAAAATCATCCCTGCTGCCAATGCAGTTAATGCATATAACGCATGTGATGTCGTTACCGTAATAAAGAACATCGCAATCGTTAAAAATGCAAACAAGTAAAACGCTACCGCTTCAAACATAATCAAAACTCCTTAATATGCCAGAGGTGTTTTCTTAACACGCTCGTCTTCATGTGGTGTAATAGCACCAAAACCTTCAAACTCCAACTGTTTTCCAGCTTTCATTTTATCGATCGGTGTCAACATATCTTCATACATAATGAAGTGTTCTCTTTGCTCACTCGCGTTCTCATACTCACCACCGTGAGTAATTGCAAGTTCAGGACATACTTCAGCACAGTATCCACAAAAGATACAACGCCCAAGGTTAATAGTATATTCAGAGACCTCTTTACGAGAGTTCTCATCAATTTTCGTGTCCATTCTAATACAGTCTGAGATACATATCTTCTCGCAAAGACCACACCCGATACATCTCTCAGCATCACTCTCCCATAGACGTTTCATTTCATGCACTGCACGGTAACGTGGGCCTATAGGCATCTTCTCTTGTGGATACTGTACTGTGTGAATATCAAAACGGATCATCTCACGAAGTACTACCCATAAACCAACAAAGAGTTCTCCTTGAAAGGTTCTCTTTACAACACGCTTAAACTTACCCCAACCATCAGTAGGATAATCTTCAATATCAACTAAAAAGTAGCCGTTATCTGCTACGTTTCTATCATTAAATGCTTCCATTTTCATTCATTATCCCCTTAAAACATCATCACTAAGCCAGTGATTACAACATTAATCACCGCTAATGGCATAAGTACTTTCCAACATAACCACATCAGTTGATCCGGTCTTACATCTGGCCATGCAGCTCTTGTCCACAAGAAAAAGAAGAAGAAGAATGCAACTTTAGCAAGTAGTCCTAAAGCACCAAGTAACGAGCCATCACCATAACCACCTAAAAAGATAAGAGGAATAACAAACGAGATAAAGAACATATTTGCATATTCACCAATGAAGAAAAGTCCCCATCTCATACCTGAGTACTCAGTACCAAAACCATCAATAATCTCATGATCATTTGCAATCAAGTGAAATGGTGTACGACCAGTCTCAGCAAACGCAGCAATCCAAAAGAGTACAAACGCAACAGGCTGTGTCCATACAATCCAGTGTGAGATACCTCCAACTTGATACTCATTGAAATCGATTAAAGAGAGAGAGCCTACCATCATAATAGGTGCAAGAATAGCCAAACCACTTACCACCTCATATGAGATGAATACAGCAGCAGTACGTGCAGCTGAAAGGAGTGAGAACTTATTTGCTGATGCCATACCACCAAGAAGTGGACCATAAAGTCCGACTGCCATTACACCCAAGATATATAAAATACCAATGTTCACATCAGAAACGATAGGGTGCACTGTATAACCGAATACAGTAAACTGTGGCATAAACGGAATCGCTGCAGCAGCCATAAATGCAGTCGCTGCAGTAATTACCGGTGCAATTTTAAATACAGGTCCAACAACATTTGTTGGGATAATATCCTCTTTAGTAAAGAGTTTTACACCATCGGCAGCAACTTGTAAAAGTCCATATGGACCAACATACATCGGTCCTAAACGTCGTTGCATAAACGCCAACACTTTACGCTCAAAATATGTACCAATACCAGCAAGTGCTGAAAATATAAGTAAGATTACAACGACTTTAATTATCGTTTCAATTAGATATGCTGTATCCATATATTACACCTTTTCTATCGAAGCAGCACTAAAACGGTAACCGTCAAAGAGCGCCTCTGAGTTTAATTTTTTATCAAATGTCGGTAAAACTACAATTGAGCCTGCAATTTTGTTATCACAAACAACTTTTGCAGTAAGTTCCCCACTTTTTGTTTTCACTATTACAGTGTCACCTTCATTGAAATCAGAGTTTGATAAATACTCTTCACTCATATAAACACCACTTTGTTCATCAAGGTTGGTCGTTTTATGAGTAAATTCTGTAAATTGTCTTACAGGATTAGCTAGATAGATTATACACCCTTCAAGCTTGTCATCGCTGAATTTCTCAACACTTTCGTCATCATCAGTTGCAACTGCTACATTTTCTAACACATAACCGCGAACTTCTGTTCCGTCATTTTCATAATGGTTTGGAAGATTGTCAAACTCTTCAGCCTTAAATCCAGCAGACGTTGGAAGTTTTACAGTATAGTCAATCACATGCTCTGCATCAAATCCGAGTGCATTTGCAATATCATTTAACTCATAACCATTGTATCCAATCGCTGCGTTTGTAGGATTTACTCGCTTGTTCACACTTGTTAATGTTCCTTCTTGCTGGTTCATTGCCGGCATATCCAAGTCGCCATCACCAAGTCCAGAGAGTACGAAGTCACCATCCGTGTTATATCCAACAGTGTAGCTTCCTTTTTCATCATCAAGCTCACAGATCAGTGAAACACCAAGTGAGTTTGTAAGCGCCGGAATCATCACAAGTTCAAATTTAGAGTATTTTTCAACCAATGCAACTAAACGCGCAAGATTTTTTGCTTTTGGATGCGTATAAAGGTCTGGACCTACCATAAGAGCAAACGTCTCTTTTTTCTTAAGATTTTTCTCTAAACTCTCCATAAACTTATCATCAGCACCTAAAATGTCAAGGAGTTTGTTATCATCGACCACAACCTCTTTCTCTACTTTTTTAGAGACCATTTTCGATTTTTCTACTTCAATCTCTTCTTCTTCACCTGTCTCTTCATTTACTTTCACCTCTTTGACGATTTCAACGACTTTCTCTTTTACAGTCTCTTGAACTGTAACAGTTTTTTCAGAGTGGAATGACGCAAGATACTCTACAACATCAGATGGAAGCTGCTCTTTATCTCCAAAGAGATCAAGAATGAGGTAAAGTGCTGCCTCTTCTTGAAGTGGCGCATGTTCCACTGTCATAATAGACTTCGCTATTCCCTCTATGATAGGATCTTTTACAGGATGAAAATATATTCCCGCACCCTTACTTACAGTCAGTGAGTTGTTCAGTGCATATCTTGCGTTTGGATTATCGGTTTTAAGTGCAGAACCCACTGAAACAATAAAGTTTGTCTCATGTACACGTTCTAAATCACTTCCATAAAGTTTTGTGCCACTTATTTTACTGTACTCATTCAAAAATGTCTGGAACGCTTTTGCTTCGTTGTTTACAAGTTTGTAGCCGAACTTCTCTTTCATAGCTTGAAGCAGATATGCCTCTTCATTTGTAATAGTAGAAGTAAATGCAATAGTGTCCGCCTTTTTAAACGCAGCGACTGCCGCTTCAAATGCAGCCTCATCTTTTAGGGCATCAGCATTTTGATAATCAAACCCATAACGTCCTGCACCACAAAGTGATACATAGTTCCATTCATTCATTACACGGTAGATCTTATCTTCCGGGTTTTCAACACTTGTATGTTTGACATCATATGAAATCTGACATCCTGCAGAACAGTGTCCACACGTTGCCGGAATCTGTTTAAGTTCCCATGCATTTGATTTGTACATAAAGTGAGTATCGACAAGTGCTCCAACAGGACAAACAGCCGCACACTCACCGCATGAGGTACAATCAAGTTCATCTGTTCCGTTTGTCAGACCAATGACAGACTTGTTCAGCTTGTTCCACATTGCATATGCATCTTTTGGCATTTCAGCCTTATAATCAGCATTAAGAGGATCTGCTCCACGAGGAATGGTTTTTAAAGAGTTGTCACCTATCATATCTTTACATGCAGTCACACAACGCTCACAAACAATACAAAGACCCGGATCATAGTGTAAATGACCCCAATCATGCGCACTTCTATCTACATCTTTTATAGCATAGCTTTGTGAATCTACACCTATTTCAAGTGTGTAGTTTTGTAATTCACACTCACCTGACTGGTCACATACGCCACACTGAAGCGGATGATTTACATCGTATACTTCCATAATGGCACGGCGCTCTTTTTCTATTGTCTCTGTCGATGTTGTTATGCTCATACCATCTTTGGCTTTTGCATTACAAGCGTAAACCTGCTTGCCATCTGCTTCAACCAAACAGATACGACAGGCCAACGTCGGACTACACCTTGTCAAATAACATATCGCAGGAATAAAAATATCATTCGCACGGGCTGCGTTTAGTAAATATTCGCCCTCTTGCGTTTGAACCTCTTTCCCATCAATATTTATAGTAATCTTACTCATTATACTACTCTCACTATTTTGGATTTCTCAAATCTATATTGACTATATTCCTGCTCCATATCAAAGCTTGGATTTAGCGCTATAGTTCCTTTTAACTCATCATCTTGTTTAAAGAGTCGTCTAATTGTTCGTGATGCAAACTCTATCTCTACTTCATCACCGTCATTAATTCTTGCTGCTGCTGCAAATTGTGCTGAGCCTCTTAAAGCATTGTCACGCTCAAGCTGCTTTGTTTTATTTGTAAAGCGGTTAAACTGAAGTACAGGATTTGCGTTATAGATTACAGTACCATTAAACTCTGGCAACTCCGCTATCTCTTCAAGTTCTCCTGCCGCTTCACACATTACTTCATCTAAAAGGTAGCCTCTTACATCTTCACCGTATGTATTGTAGAAATTCTCCAAGTCATCAAACGCAACGGCTTTAAAACCTTTTGCAGTATCCAACTCTTTTGTATACTCAATCGTATACTCTTTATGTAAACCAAGTGCATTGGCAATATCATTGAGAACATACCCATCAAACGGCAGTGCAACATTAAGCGGAAGTACCTGATTGTCAATATTTACGACTGTTCCTTCCACCTGATTGAGTGCCGGCATTGCTAGGTCTGCATCTTCTAGTGATGAAAGTACAAAATCACCTGCTGCGTTATAGCCGACAACATTGCTTTGTACTTCATCTTTGTCAAGTTCACAAATGAGTGAAACACCAACTGTATTTACTTCATTTGGAACTATAACAACGCAGAAGTCTGTATATTTTTCAATAAGTGCAGCAAGTTTTGCGATGTTTGTAGCTCTTTGGTGTGCAAACATATCTGCACCCACAACAAGTACACGTTTCGTACTTCTTGCAAAAGCTTTCGTCATGAGTTTCAACTCATCATCGCCGACATTGCTTTCAGCTTCGAGATAACCTAAATCAAGATCATCTAAAAACGCTCTGCTTGTCTCATCTATATCAGCATCTTTGAGCAGTTCATTTGCCAAAAGCGCCATAACACCCTCTTCTGAACCTGCTTCATACTTCATAAACTGCGTAGCAGTGTTTTTCATCAGTGCATCTTCCATAGGGTGTGCATAGACAATCTTCGCACCGTTATGCTGCGAAGCAGTTCTAAGCGCATAACGTACCATCGGGTTGTCAGTCGCTATACGTGTACCGACAACTATGGCAGCATCTGCTTGTTTGATAGCATCAAGAGAGCCACTGTGATGGAGTTTTCCACTTACACTGCTGTAGGCTTTCATGAACTCTTGGTAAAGTCTTGCATCTTCATTAAAAAGTTTAAAGCCGAGCTTCTCTTTTAAAAGCTGCAACATATGTGCCTCTTCATTTGTAATCATCGAACTGAAACGTACGGCACTTGCATCTTTAAACGCAGCAACAGCTTTTTCAAGCGCACCTGTATCTTTATCTGCTTTGTTTTGGAAGTCAAAGCCAAAACGACCAGCTCCACAGAGTGTTGCATACTCAAAGTTGTTCTTCACTCTATAAATCGACTTATCGCCATTAATGCCTGAATGTCTTGTCTCATACTCAAGCGAACATCCGGCAGAACAGTGTGCACATGTCGATGGCACGCGTGAGAGCTCCCACGCATTTGCAGAGTATTTAAAGTCCGAACTTACAAGCGCTCCAACAGGACAGACCGCAATACACTCTCCACAAAATGTACAATCAAGTGTCTCAGCATTTTTTGGAATAATAACTGAAGAGTATCCACCAAATTTTACATCAATGGCATCGTCACCTATCACTTCATTACAAACATGCACACACTTCTCACACATAATACAAAGCGCAGGGTCATAATTGATAAGTCCCCAATCTTCTACTTTTTTAAGCTGGTCTTTTGCAGAGAAGTTTTGCTGTGCGACATTGAACTCCAATGTCATGTTTTGCAGATCACATTCGCCTGATTTGTCACATACACCACACTCTAAAGGATGGTTTACATCGTAGAGTTTCATAATATTTGTGCGTTCAAGCTCTAAGGCTTCTGAATTTGTACGAATCTCAATCCCTTCAGTCGGAGGAGTATTACAGCTTAGTACAAAACCATCAACCCCTTCAGCTTCTACAGAGCAGATACGACATGATGCACACGGCGACGTTTTCGAGATGTAGCACATCGTAGGAATATAGATGTCATTTTTTCGCGCAACTTGAAGGATAGTCTCCCCTTTTTGTGCGCTTACATCTTTGCCGTCAATTTTAAAATTAATAATTTTATCCATCTTCAGCCTCCCTATGCCTGTACCATTGCGATGTAGTAACAACGCATACATCTATCTGCTTCAGTCAGAGCCTGCTCTTGAGTAAATCCGAGATTTACCTCTGCATTGTTATGCTTACGATAATCTACATCAAGTACCGCAGAGTGTTCACGAGGAAGACCCGGAAGCCAACCGGTAACTTTTTCTTTTTTATCGTAGACTTTCAGTTTCATTAGGTGGTCTTCCATAATCTCTTCATCTGTTAAAGAAATTTCGCCAGTTTGTACATAACGGCTGATGACAGAAGCACCACGTTTTGCCTGACCTACTGCGTTTACAATAGTCATAGGACCATACTCACAGTCACCGGAAGCAAAAATACCCTTACGAGAAGTCATATAATCTTTCCCGTTTGTCTTGATAGTTGCCCATGATGTCATCTCAATATCCCATTCTTCAGGAAGGAAGTCAAGATCAGCACTTTGAGAAACCGCAGGAATAAGATAATCTGCTTTAATTGTGTACGATTCACCCTCAATTTTCACAAGTTGTGCACGTCCGCCGTTTGGATCAGGAACAAGCTCAAACTTGTCTATCAAAAGCTCTCGTAAAATATCATCTTCATCAGTAGTAATTTTATTTACCGCTGAGTGGAAGAGAAACTCAACACCCTCTTCTACAGCTTCGTGATACTCTTCGTAAGTCGTATTACGGATAATAGTCTTCTCATCACGACGATAAATCATATAGACTTTTTTTGCACCCGCTCGAATAGAACAACGTACAACATCCATAGAGGTAAATCCACCACCGACACAGACAACTGTTTTACCGCTCAAATCTACATGATCAGTTGGAAGCATCTGCTGTTCTTGTACCTCTTTAGGTGTTTTAATTCCGAACTTTTCATACAGATTCACCCAGTCAAGAAAATCTATAGCACCCCAGTACCCTTTTATCTCTTCACGCTCATTTTCACAACGAACTTTTTTAGAAATACGAGTTCCTGACGCCACCATAGTTGCATCATACTCCTCTTCAAAGCGACGCATATCATCTGCAGTTACTCTGTAGTTTGTAATGAAATTCACACCCATGTCACGTACACACTCGATATCTTGCATGTACTTATCCCACGGCATACGGTACTCTGGAACACCAACTGTAACCTCTCCACCAAGGACAGGAAGCTCTTCATAGACATCTACATCAATGCCATCGGCTGCTAGATAGTATGCAGTTGTCAGTCCGGCAGGACCAGCTCCCACAACTGCAACTTTTTTACCAATACTTGGCTTTTTCTCCATTGGATGGAAAAAGTCATATCCATGGTCTGTTTCCCAGTCCGCACCAAGACGCTTCAGTGCCATAATGGAGATAGGTTCATCCAAGTTTGTTCTACGACAAGCATCTTCACAAGGATGTGGACAGACACGGCCACAAGTATGTGCAAGCGGCATTGTTTGACGTGTAGCTTCTAAAGAGTCATCAAAGCGTAAATCTCTTACACCCTCAATATAACCGGGAATGTCAACATGTGAAGGACAGGCATCAGTACATGGTGCAGTTATTTTTGCAATGTACCCAACACTCTCATCGTAATGTTTCGATTTTTTCTTCTCATTGATACACTCTAAAAAAGTATCTTCAAAGTGTTGCATCAAATCTAAAATAGGATTTGGAACAGTTTTTCCAATCTCACATTTAGAAGTAACCTGCATACTTTTTCCAATCTCTTTGAGATGATCCAAATCAGAAATTTCACCCTCACCACGGGCAATTTTATCGAGTACATCATACAAAATTCGTCCACCCCAACGGCCAGGCGCACAGCGCCCACACGCTTCAGAATAAACCTGGTACTGTGCAGCATACTCCATAGCAAGACGGATAACATCTACATCTTCGTTAAAAAGTGCAACACCATCCCATCCTATAAAGGCTTTAGAGTCACGATGGTCATCGTATTGTGCCGGCAGATTATAAGCTGACTCTTCCCACTCTTCTTCTGGTTTGCCTATGTTATTTATAGACTCTCCATTCCAAGTAGAAAAATATACTTTACTCAAAATTAATTCCTATTTCTTCACAACGATAGTCCAGTCGACTTCGTTGAATTTTAATGAGTTATAAAGTTCATACCCACACTCTTTTACCAGGTCAGCACTACGCTGAATTGGAGTGAAATCACCTATCTCAAAAAGAAATATCAAAGTCTCTGTAGGCTTATGTTTCTCTTCAAGTATCTCTTTCATACGAGGTTCAAAATTATCTTTTAAGTGTCTTAAATCATATCTTTTCATTATCTGTCAACCTCACCAAATACAATATTTGTAGTACCAATAATAGATACAACATCCGGAATATAGTGACCTGGAAGAAGGTCAGTTAAAATTCCTGTATGCCAGAATGACGGCGCACGGAGTTTGAGTCTGTAAGGGTATGGACCACCTTGTGAGTTAATGTAATATCCAAGTTCACCTTTTGGTGATTCAGTTGCTACATAGACTTCACCAACCGGAGGTCTCATACCTTGTGTTACAAGTACAAAGTGCTGCATCAAAGAGTAGTTTTGTGTCATAATATCTATTTTCGGTGCAGAAATATATTTTGGAGCATGTGCCATCAAGTCAGTTTGACCATCTTTCTCACACTTCTCATACATCTCTATGCACTGGTACAAGATTTTTGCAGACTCACGCATCTCTTCCATATAGATACGGTAACGTGCGAAGTTATCACCTTTGTCTGAAAAAGGCACATTAAACTCCACTTCATCATAAAGCTCATACGGTTCTTCTTTACGAATATCCCATGCAACACCTGAAGCTCTAAGCATTGGACCGGTACAACCCCATGAAAGTGCCATCTCAGTTGAAATTTCTCCAACCTCTTCCATTCTCATACGCCAGATACGGTTAGAATCAAGAAGATCTTCATAATCTTTAATGTTTTGAGGTAGTTTATTTAAAAATACTCTAAGTTGATGCAAGAAACCATCTTGCAGATCAAGAGGAACCCCACCGATACGGATAGCAGCATGGGTCAAACGTGCTCCACAATACCCTTCAATAATGTCCATCAAGTACTCTCTCTCACGGAAAGCAAAAAGGAAAACTGTCATCGCACCGATATCAAGCGCAGTTGTCGCCAACCAGAAAAGGTGTGACATCAAACGGTTGATCTCTAAAAGAAGCATACGGATAACTTTCGCACGACGAGGAACTTCAAGCCCGATGAGTTTTTCAACTGCCAAAGCGAAACCATAGTTGTTTGAAGAAGATGCAATGTAGTCCATACGGTCTGTTGTCGGCATGAATTCATTATAGATCATATTTTCAGCCATCTTCTCCATACCACGGTGAAGGTATCCGATATCTGGATGTGCTTTTACAATCTGCTCTTGTTGAAGGTGCAACATTAAACGCAGCTGACCGTGTGCAGATGGATGCTGAGGACCGAAGTTCAGTACCAATTCATTATCATCTCTGTCAAAAGTTATATTTTCAAAAAATGGTGTTAATCTATTTTTTACTTGTGCCATATCTTATACCACCCTATCTTTGAGGATCATCAATAACTTTTGATGATCCTTTATCTAATTTTTTAATTAAGAAAACACCGTTTTCTTCTTGATAATCCTGTACTGTTTTTTCCATATCATCTGTAATTTCAGTCCCTTTTGGAACTTCAAATCCAAGACGCGCAAAACGTTCAGAATCATATCTGTCAACACGAGCAGTATCACGAAGTTCAGGCCCAATAATGTCACGTGCCTCTTTCCCGTAAATTTTATCTACTTCATACCATGATGCGAACTCATCACCCTCAAGTGGATATGTTTTAAGCAGCGGGAAACCTTGCCAATCGTACGGCATAAGAATTCTCTTCATAAACGGATGGTTGTTCGCTTCGATACCAAACATATCATACATTTCACGCTCAGACCAGTCAGCACTTCTAAAGAGCTTCTCTACGGAGTCAACTGCCTGACCATTTTGTATGAAGTATTTTACACGAATACGCTTACGTTTGCTCATTGAGAGCATTTGGTAAAAAATCTCAAAAGTATTGTCTTTTGCAAGCCAATCAATTGCACTCATCTCTGAAAGCTGTGTATATTCCAACTCATCTCTCATAAATTCCAATACACCATAAATATCATGCGGATTAATATAAATCACCATTTGTTCCACTTGAATGTAAGCATCTTTTACTTCAAATTTCGCTTTTATAGCCTCTAAATCACTTGCAAAAACTTCATCTGTATCGACAGCCGATTTTGGCACTTGCGGTGCAACATAAAATCTATCTGTATAATAGGCTTTTGCCTGTACATCATCTTTAGGTTTATACGCTCTCATATTACATTAACCTTTTAGCTTTTTGTGCATTTCCCGCTTTATTAGCACGGATCTTTTTCTGTAACAACATTACACCATACTGTAGTGTTTCAGGACGTGGTGCACAACCAGGAAGATACAAATCAACAGGAATAATTCTGTCACACCCCTGCACTGTTGCATATGTATTAAACATCCCGCCTGTATTTGCACATGATCCCATAGATATAACCCATCGAGGCTCTGTCATTTGATCATATAGACGTTTAATGAACTCAGCATGTTTCTTTGTAAGCGTTCCCGCAACGATCATAACATCTGCCTGACGTGGAGAAGCTCTAAAAATAGTACCAAAACGGTCAAAATCATATCGTGAAGCACCCGATGCCATCATCTCAATACCACAACATGCAAGCCCGTATGTTAATGCCCAAAGAGAGTTTGAACGTCCCCAGTTTACTATTTTATCAACACTTGTCAGTGCTATAGGTAAACCGCCATCTTGTGTATAATTTACTTTATGTTGTGCCATTCCAGCGCTCCTTTTTTCCATGCATATACAAATCCAATTGCCAGTAAAACGATGAAAGTAATCATCTCAACAAGTCCGAACCAGCCAAGAACTTTAAAGTCTACCGCCCAAGGGAACATAAACACGATCTCAACATCAAAGAGTAAAAACAGTAATGCAAAGAGATAAAACTGTGGTGATACTCTATTTGGTTGTTTCGTGATTTCAGGTCCACATTCATAAACAGACAGCTTGATTTTTTCGCTATCTTTACGTGCAAGCGCACGACTCGCCAGTCTTGCTATAACAGTTGTTGCATAAAACGCACCAAATGTGATAGCAAAAAGTACAAAGACCCCAAAATACGGATTTGCAGTGTTAATATGCTCCATATAAACCTACCTTTTTAATTAAAAGTTGTATCTCTAACATAAAAAACAAGAAGAAGTTTTATAAATGCTCCCCTTGTCATTAGAAAAAACAGTTACTGCACTATATCAAAAAGAGTATTAAAAAAAGTTGTGGTGATTAAAAAAGAAGAAATGATGTCACTTATCGCAACATCATTAAGGGTCGTAGAGTCCTACTATTTGTTTAAAAATCCCATCGATTTTTCACTGTCAAAATTTGCATCTTTCTCTTTGCGTATTTCATCTACAAAGTCCTGAAGCCTAAAAATAGGTTCATCCCGTACTGCAACCTTATATGCCGTGTTTTTAATGATGAGATTTATCTGACCACCTGTGAGTGAATACTCGGCTAATTTCTCTTTAACAAAGCCCTGTTCATAAGGTGCATCTTTTGGTAACATCTTTTCCCAAAGTTCCAAACGCTGTTCCTTGTTTGGCTTTTTGAACTCTATTTTGTAGTTAAATCTTCTTGAAAATGCTTTATCTATATTTTCAAGCAGGTTCGTTGTTGCTATGAGCATCCCTCGAAAGTTCTCAATCTGCTCTAAAAAAATGTTTTGCATCTGGTTGTGCATCTGATCAGAACCGGTGATGTTTCCACTGCTTCTCGCACCCAAAAACTGGTCTGCCTCATTGAGCAGTAAAATCGGCTCTGTTTTTGTTTTGTTACTTAGTTCATAAAAGGTGTCAAAAATCTTACGGACATTCTTTTCACTCTCTCCGACATACATAGAGAGGATCTTCGAACAGTCAAACGCAAGTACTTGACGCTTCAAAGACTTGGCAAGAGAATAGGCTGTCATAGTTTTTCCCGTTCCTGCCGCGCCATAGAAGATAATACGTGCATCTATACCGCTTTTTTTATCTTTAATGCCCCATTTTACAAGACGTGACACAACATTTTTATCTACCTGCTTCATCAGGTTTTCCAGTGTCTCTTTTGTCTCTTTATTCAAGACTACATCATCTAGTGATGTCTCACTTTCGACAAGTTCAAAAATATCCTGCTCTTCTACAAGAGCATTGAGTTTAAGACGTGTTACTTTCTTTCTCTTTTGTGGATGCATAATGCTTTGGAGCACATCATCCACAATGTAAAAAGAACGGCTAATGCCTCCAAAAGGGTTAAGCATCTCCTCATAGTCTATGATACCGTTGCTTAAAAGGTTCGAACCTTCTTCAAGCAAAGAGCGATTCTTAATACGCTCATATTCATCAAGTGAAATCAATTCTATCAGTGTGTTCATCTCTCGAAGTGAAGAGTCGGTCGAGCCGTACTCTTCACGCAAAAGTGCAATGAAGATTACCTGTTCATAGTTACTCATTTTCTTCTGTTTAAAAAACTTGTCAAGAACAAGATTCTCTGATGTCTGTTTTACCCGCTCTTCAATGCGTTTTTCCAGTAAATTCAGCTTATGTTGCAATCTGTCAATGCCAAGAGAGTGTTCATGTACATTTTGGCGTATCACACTCATCTTTTGATACAATTCTATACGAAAAAACTGATCCTGTAGATACTCAAGATGATCAGCATACGGTTTAATATCTGGCAGATCCAAATCTAAAGTACCATCTTGAAGCAGTTTTAAAAATGCGGGGGTAAGCCCTACTGCTGTATTAAGAAGTTCAAGAGGAGTAACCTCTGAAATTTTCATAGGAGTAAAACTCTGCTGGTGTAACCAACCAAGTTCAAGAAGATTTTTGAGCTCTTTTAAATGCCCAAGATGTTCATAATTTTTACTCTCGTAGAGATCCTGCAACAAATCAAGAACAAGAACGTCATCCTGTCCTTTCATATATCTATGTGCAATGTATTGCAACATTTTCGCTTCATTTTTTGTACACTTGAGGTGTATAAAAATGTCCGCTTTTTCGATCTCTCTCGTATTTAAAAAATTAACTAAAGTCTTCAACTGTTTCCTTAAAATTTATATCCGAGTCCTGCAGACATGATCAAGACATTAGAGTTTGAAAACTCACCATCTACATCACCATTCGTAGCTTTTCTTGTATCACGCATGGAATAGAGTGCTGCAAAACCTACATTGAGATTTTTTGAGTACTGGTAGCGCACTCCTCCAGAAACTGAAACAGAGTCTGAATCAGGCAGCTCAAAGCTCAGGCTTTTATCCGGCACTGGAGACTCATCTTTTACTGCACCTGCCATAAATGTATATTTGTCCATTACTTTTGTCAAACCTACACGAAATACATTCGTATCCTTCCAGTCTTTTGTGATTGGCTTATCAACTTTTTCATATGCATTTCCAACATTTCCAACATAATTAAAATCTAGACTCTTATATGCTGACCAGTTCACTCTTTCATATACAAACTCTATTGTTGCATCTACCGGAATTTTATACGCGACTGCTACATTTATCGTTGCAGGAAGTGGTACTGTTACACTTGCCCCATCATCATATTTCACACCACCAATTAGATTAAAAATTTTAGCATTTCCAGTAAGAGTTAAAGCCACATTTGAACGATAGGTCAATCCAAACTCCAACTTTTTGGTAGGTTTGTAAGAGAGTGCAAGGTTATAGCCCATATCTATACTATCTCCTTCCATGTCCATAAGAAGATTTTTAACAACTCCAGAACTGCTTACTATTCTAAAACCCGCTGCAACAGCAAGTGTATCATTTATCTTAAACGCAGCACTTGGGTTTATCTCTACGACTTGAAGTGTAAACTCTTTCGCTTTATCTACCGCAGGAGAGTCACTCCATCTTTTTGAAAGTCCACCGGGAACAACTACACTCAGTCCCACACGTGCACGTTCTCCAAGTTTTCCTGATACATAGTGCAATGACGGTAACAGAAATGTTTCACTTTTTGCACTGATGTCCGTCGTACCGTCATTAGATTTATATTTCACAGGATCAAGCCCGATGTAAATCAAATCTGCTTCTATGCTCTGTTTATCTTCCATAAAAGCCATATTTGCAGGATTTGAGTAAGCATTTTCAGCGCCATGAGAGTGCGCAACATTTGCAGCCGAGAGTGCTATTGCATTCAATGAAGTTTCCGGTACTTTATATCCCCCTGCAAAGACCGCAGATGAAAGAAGTAAAGGTAGTAGTGTTAATCTTTTCATAATTTCCCCTAAAATTATTGTAGTCTCAAATGATACCCAATTTCGCCAAATATTTATATAAGTCGCATAAATTTAAGATATATTTTCTTATAAACACATTATAATGAACAACTGATTTTAAAGGAGTAC
>Ga0256829_1000379_pt1 | contig 47100 bp, 49 predicted proteins | sample 131447metaG_FD_185979 | JGI IMG/M metagenome (GOLD analysis project Ga0256829, IMG submission 185979) | Hydrothermal vent microbial communities from Lau Basin, Pacific Ocean - 131-447 | ecosystem: Environmental > Aquatic > Marine > Hydrothermal vents | place: Pacific Ocean: Lau Basin | collected... | reverse complement strand
TTTACCTGATATTTTTCTATAATTTTGTTGCTTTGATTTATATTTTTAAGGTTTTGTGAAATTTGTGTATTTGCACATCCTAAAAAAATAAATGGAATTAAAAGTAGTTTTTTCATATTTTATCCTTATTCATAAAATGTTACGGAACTTTTTCCGAATTTTTTTGTTTTTGTTTTTTTATATTTTCCAAGTATTTCAGGAAATTTGTAATTACTTTGGTGTTCTATTAATATTTTTTCAACATTAATTTTTGGCATCTTTTTTATTAAATCTTGTGTTTTTTCATAAATATCTTCAAAACCTTCTCTTATCGCAAAAGGAGGGTCAAAATAAAAAAATGCTTTTTCTTTTTTTCTTTGAAGATTATCTATAATATCCCAAACCCTCTCAAAAGCGTCTCCAAAAAATATTTCGCATTTTTTGCTCTCTTCTTTTTGCAAAGAATTTATGTTTTTTTGAAGTACTTTAAGAGCATTGGAGTCTTTTTCTATGAAGTAAGACTTGTTGGCTCCTCTGCTTATAGCCTCAAGGCCTATACTTCCTACTCCTCCGAACATTTCTACCCATATGGAATCAGGGATTTCCCATTGAAGAGAGTTAAATATTGACTCTTTTAGTATTTGTTTTGTGCTTCTTGTGGTTTCTTTCTCATTCATATAGAGTTTTTTGCCTTTATATTTTCCTCCTATTATTTTTATATTACCTTTTTCCATAATGCTCCTTTATTAAACTTTTTAGTTTTTTGGTAAAATCTTCCATAAGTAAATCTAATTCCGTTTCAAAATTTTTTTTTGGCAAATTAAAAATTTTTTCTAATTGTATTAAAAGAGATGCTTTTGTAAAAGGCTTTTTAATATCGTTGCCTATAATAATATCACCTTTTTTGGGATTATCACTTACAACTTGCCCGTTTTTTGATAAAAATTCTTTTAAATAAATTTCTAAAGTTTCTTGTAAAAGAGGAGAATCGCATTGTATTCTAACTTTCATTTTTACCTTTTTTTAAAAAATTTTATCAAAAATTTAAGATTTTTAAAAATTTGCCGATATTCTTTACAATAAATTAAAAGGATTAAAAATGGATATTTTTAGCAATATCAAAAATGTTCAAAATACAACTTATGATAATAAACATGTTACCCATACTAATGAAAATATGTATAGACAAAAAATAGAAAAAAATTTTGAAACAGACAATAAAGATTTAATAAAAAAGAAATCAACTGAAGATATAAAAAAAGAACTTGAACATTTAACAGAGCAATTAAATAAAGAGATGAATCCTCTAAATACAGATTTAGAATTTAAATATAATGATAAAATAGATAATTTTAGTGTATTTGTAATAGATAAAAAAACAGATAAAATAATAAGAAAATTTCCTCCTAAAGAAGCACTAAGGCTTATGGAAAAAATGAGGGAACTTGTAGGAATGTTATTTGATAAGAAAGGATAAAAATGGCTGATTTTGGAACATTAAGCTCTCTTGGAATAGGGAGTGGCGTATTAAATTCTAATTTAATAGATAAATTAAAAAATGCAGATGAACAATTAATGATTGATCCTCTAAAATCTAAATTAGATTTATTACAAAAACGTCAGACTGCTTTAAGTAAATTCATTACTATTGCCTCAACTGTAAAATCAGACACGATAGATTTAGCACAAGGAACTGCTTTTGAAAAAGTTAGTACAAATGTAAATGGAAGCAGTGTTAGTGTCAGTGCGAGTGCAGGGGTTAAACCTCAAGTCTTTGATATTAATGTTAAAAATATTGCAAAAAACGATATTTATGAGAGTAAAGGATTTGCCAGTCTTGATACACAAATAGCCAATAGTGATGCTACATTAACTTTAGGAGTAGGAACAAGCAGTGTAAATATTAATTTAAATGCCGGAGCTACTTTGAGTGATTTAAAAGATGCGATAAACAATGCCAATGCAGGAGTTAGTGCTCAAATTATAGATACCGGTATAGGTAATGATCCTTATAAATTAATTTTAAAAGCAAATGATACGGGAAAAGACAATATTATAAAATTTGATTATGGGAGTATAGATGATTTAGGGCTTAATCAAACTGTTTATGAGTCAGCTTCTTATAGCTCTGATACTGATGAAGTTAATAACAGTGGTGCTGAACAAACTTTTAAAGCCTCAATTAACGGTATTGATTATTCTATGAATGTTGCAAATGGAGCTACGGTGAGCGATTTTGTAAATGCAATAAATAACGGAGATTTACAAGACTCATCTGGTAATTCACTTAAAGGAATAAGTGCTTCTTTTACAAATGGACATATACAAATATCTCTTCAACAAATAGGTGATATTTCATTTGACGATACAAATTTAACAACAGATATTAACAATAATACAGATTTTACAAATTCAAATAGAATTCAAACGGCCGAAGATGCAGTTTTTGATTATAATAATGTTGAAATAGAAAGAAGCAAAAACGAAGTAACCGATTTAATTCCCGGAGTTAGTATCAATCTACTTTCAAGTGGTGATTCACAGGTTAATATTGATAGTAATATAGATGATATAACAAAAAGTATTCAACAATTTGTAGCTGATTATAATGCGATGATAAGTAATTTACAAAATTTAACCGCTTTTAATAAAGATAGTGGGAATGTAGGTCTTTTTCAAGGAAATAGTGATTTTACTATGATATCTTCAAAATTAAGCTCTGATTTATTTGATACTACTTTAAATTATACTACGACACAATCTGATTTAAATGGGAATTCATATCAAACTCAGGCTATTTTTTCAGCAGCTGATATGGGATTAAGTATGAATAGAACAGGGATGTTAAGTTTTGATGCAACAACATTTCAAAATACATATGCAAAACATCCTGATTTGGTAGAACAATTTACAACAAACGCTTTTACAAAATTAGACAGTGACTTTGATTCAATAGCTACAGGGAATAATTCCGATCTTGAATTATTATCTCAAAATATACAAAATCAAGAAAAAGATTATCAAAATAGAATTGATTCAATGAACGAATATTTAGATACAAAATATAATATTATGTCAGAACAATTTGCTTTATATAATGATACGATAAATCAGTTTAATGTACAAAGTAAATCTCTTAATATGACAATACAACAAGCTATAAATTCTAAATAAAGGGTAAAAAATGACATATAATGCAAATATAATGAATAATTATAATCAATTAAATTTAGGTGTAGATGATCCAGCAAAGCTTGTGTTAATGATGTATGAAGGAGCTTTAAGATTTGCAAGTTTTGTAAAAAAAGCTATAAAAGAAAAAAATATTGAAAAAAAAGTAAAATTTATAAATAAAACATCTGATATTTTTGTAGAACTTATAAATATATTAGATTTTGAAAAAGGTGGTCAAATAGCTTATTATTTAAATGGACTTTATGCATACCAGCTGGAACTATTAGCAAAAGCAAATGCTGAAGATAATGTAGATCATATTGACCAAGTAATAAATGTTTTAAAAGAGCTTATAGTGGCGTGGAAAGAAGAAACAGGTATTAATTAATGAAAGAAAGTTATTCATTAAATGAGATAAAACTTGCTGTAATTAATGAAAACGTGGGAAAATTACAGCAAATATCTAATAAGGAGCCTTGTTTTTCTTCTATTGATGAGGCAAAAGAGATTTTAAGTTATATTAATCTTGCAAAAGAGATTATAAAAAAAGAAAAATTAAGACTTTTTAAAAATATGCAAGAGATTAAAAAATTAAAAAAATTTAATCAAAAAGATATTAAAAGTGGAATAGATTTTAAGATATAGGTCTAAAAAAGCTGCTTCCACTTCCACTGAAAAATCCATAATGTAGATATCTGTTAAGTTCTGGATATAACATAAGAGCTGGTTTTAGTAAATCATTAAGTTCTGTGGGAGAAAAATTCTGCAATATTTCAGTGGTTTCTTTTTTATCTAAATCAGTTGGGCTAGGATTAAAAAATTGCTCTTTATACATTTTATAAACATCTGGAGTTGAACATTCAATTGGAGGAGTGAAAATTTCTAAATTTAGGGCTTTTTCATTTCTTGGTTTAACAATATCTCCTCTTCCATAAACATCTGCAACATCGCAATCATATAAGAAAAACGCAACATCGCTTCCTATTTTTTTACCTATTTTTATGAGTTCTTCAGTAGATAAATTAAGTTTACTTTTTTCATTAACTAATTTTAAAAATGCTGCAGCATCACTGCTTCCTCCGCCAAGTCCCGCCATTTCCGGAATATTTTTTTTAATTCTTATCTCTTTGCCTATAAACCATTTTTTTATTTCCGAATATTCCTGAGTTAGTTCTACATAGGCCTTAAAAACAGTATTATCTCTTAGGGCACAATTTATATCGCCTTTTATGTCAAACTTATCTGATTCAACAATTTCTATCTCATCATATAGATTATCAACTTTCATAAATCTTGAATTTAAAAGATGGTAATATCCGTCATGTCCTGTGATTTTTAAGAACATATTAACTTTTGCTGGTGCTTTTATTTTCATTTATAACCTTTGAAAAATTTTTTAAATTTTCTATGTTTATAGATTTTACTGCTTTTTTATTTTCTTCTTTTATACTTTCTATTAATTCACCTCTTAAAATAGTAACTTCTTTTGGTGCTTCAATACCTATTTTTACCTGATTTTTGTCAATAGAAATTATATAAATTTCTATATTTTCTCCTATTTTTATTTTTTCATTTAATTTTCTGCTTATTACTAACATAAATTTATCCTGTTTAGAAGATAGCTTATTTTATCTTCTTTTATTTCAATTATACTTAAAAATTTTTTAGTTTTTATTTTATAAATACCTTCTTGTTTTATTTCAAAATTATTTATATCAAGTTTTCTGCCTAAAATCAAATCTTCTTCATTGTTATAATTATTTTCTTTTGGCCATATATAATTATAAGGATCTAATTTTTTTTCACATTCATAAAAAAAATTTCCTTCATTTATTCTTTCAAGATAAGTTAATGTTCCGGTAGTTCCTAATCTTTGAGCTATATCAAATCCGAGACTTCTTATATATGTTCCTTCACTGACAACTGTTTTAAATGTAATAAACGGATGAGAATAATTTATAAGTTCAATATCAGAAATTTCTATTTGTGTTTCTTTTAATTTAAATTTTTCATTTTCTCTTGCCAGTTCATAAGCTCTTTTACCGTTTATTCTTTTTGCTGAATATTTTGGAGGAAGTTGAAGCTGTTTTCCTAAAAATGAATTTAAAACTTCTTTTATTTTTTCTGTGTCTATTTTTTCTACATTTTCTATTTTTTCAATTTTTTCTATATCAAGGGTAGGGGAAGAGGCTCCAAGTATTAGGGTTGTAATGTATGCTTTTGGTGTTTTTTTAAGGAATCTGAAAAATTTTGTATATTGCCCGGTTGCAATTATTAAACATCCACACGCAAATGGATCAAGAGTTCCTGAAAATCCCATTTTTTTAATTCCATATTTTTTCTTTAATTGATTTAAAAATTTATTAGAGCTAATAAACATTGGTTTATTTGCTACAAAAAGCATATTTTTACAATCCATTAAATTCCTTTTTAACAAGTAACTCATTTACTTCTTTGCCCATTCACTCATTTTCCCATTTAAGCTTTTTCTACAAAATCACTTAAGATTTCTCTTATACTACCTCCAAAATCAATTTTTAATTTGGTTTTATTTCCTGCTTTATTTATGCCTATTACTCTTCCTGTACCAAAAACTTTATGTTTTACTAAAGAGCCTGTTTTTAAGCTACTGTGTTCTTTTAGATTTACTCTTTCCCCTTTAATAAGTCCGGCTTCTGTTAAAAATCTGCTTTTTGAAACCCTGCTTCTTTGACCTCTTATATATCTTGTTTCAACAAATGATAAAGTAAGTTCTTTTTTTGCTCTTGTAATAGCTACATACGCTAAGCGTCTTTCTTCTTCTATATCAGCATCTCCAAGTGGAAAAAATCCTTCTTCCAGTCCTATTACATAAAGATAATCAAACTCAAGCCCTTTGCTTGCGTGGATACTCATAAGATTTATTGTTTCATTTGTGATCTTGTCTTGGTCTGATTCTAATGAAAGTTCATTTAGAAACTCTCTTAATGTTAAATCATATTTATCTTTCATAAGTCCGTAAAATTCTTCTATATTTCTGGCTTTGTCTTCGTCTTTATAAGCTTTTGAAAGATTTATTTTTTCTTCAATAAGTTCAGGAAGATTATCTATTGAGGCTTTACTTAAAATTTCCATATCTTTTACAAACTCTTTTAGGGTTTTAGCCGTTTTTTTGCTCACAAATTCAAGTTCGTTTTCTTTTATAAATTCAATAAAGGATTTTTCAGCTTTTGCGTTTTCTAGTTTATTTATGGTCGTTTTCCCAATTCCGCGTCTTGGTTTATTTACAATTCTTTTAAAAGAGTAATCATCATTTTCATTTACAAAAATTCTTAAATAGCTTATTAAATCTTTTATCTCTTCTCTTTCGTAAAATCTCATTCCACCTACGAGTTTATAAGCAATTCCTTCATTTCTTAGTCCGTCTTCAATAGAGCGGGAGAGGGCATTAATTCTGTAAAGAATGGCAATATTTTTTGGATTTACACCGTTTTTTATAAGATTTTTTATTTCTTTTGCTATTGTTTCTGCTTCTGTAAGTTCATTGTATTTGCCTATGACTCTAACTTCCTTACCATCTCCAAGGGCTGAAATTAATTTTTTATTATACCGTTGTTTATTAAAAGATATTAAAGAATTTGCAGCATTTAATATTTGATTTGTTGAGCGGTAATTTAATTCAAGTTTTATAACTTTTGCTTTAAAATCTTTTTCAAATTCTAAAATATTTTTATGATTTGCCCCTCTAAATCCGTAAATACTCTGGTCGTCATCTCCCACTACACAAATATTATTGTGGTTTTTACACAGTTTTTTTAAAAGTAACAGCTGAATTTCATTAGTGTCTTGATATTCATCTACCATAATATATTGATATTTATTGCTTATTTCATTTGCTAGCTCGTCATTCTCATCTAAAATTTTATATGTTAAAAGAAGTAAATCGTCAAAATCAACTAAATTATTTTCTATTAAATAATTTTGATATTTATCATAAATATGAGCCATTTTTTTATAGTTTGTATCATTAGCAAGAGCATAGACTTCATCCGGGCTTAAGAATGAATTTTTATATCTGCTTATTTCTTTACTCATATAATTTGGTGGTAATTCGGTTGATATTTGTTTTAATATCTTTTTTTGGTCATCTTTATCTATTATTACAAAATTATTGTCTCTATTTAATAAATGAATATAAAGTTTTAAAAACATAAGTCCGAATTTATGAAATGTTACTAAAAGGGGAGGGTGGGAAATATTGTTTTCAATCATACTAAGAGCTCTTTGTCTCATTTCACTTGCGGCTTTATTGGTAAATGTAAGAGTTAGGGTGTTTGCCGGGTCTATTCCTAAATTTAAAAGATAAGCAAGCCGTGTAGTAATCGTTTTTGTTTTTCCGCTTCCTGCCCCTGCTAAAATTAATAAAGCTCCGTCAATATGTGTAGCTGCTTTTTGTTGTTGTTCGTTTAATTCATCTAAAAATTTCATTTGTCCTGCTTTTTTATTTAATTATAACAAATTTTTTTGCTTTTTAATATAAGATTTAGTTATAATTAGATATAAATCAATTTATGAAGAGGAGATAATGATTACAAAATATCTGGATAAAATTTACACATTTTTAGTGATAAACAAAGAGTTTAGTTTTTCAAAAGCAAGTAAAGTTCTTGGTATCTCTCAGCCGGCGGTTACCCAACAGATAAGAATATTGGAAAAATATTTAGGAGTTACTCTTTTTGAGCGGAAAAAAAATGGGGTTATTCTTACTAAAAATGGGCAGAATTTTTTAAAAATTGCAAAAGAATTTGATATCTTTTTAGAAGGATTTGAAAATAAAATAGAAAAATTTAAAAATCTTGATATGCCTTTTGTAATAGGGGCTTCTCCGACACTTGGGAGTTATAATCTGCCTGAATGTATAAAATATTATAAAAGTTTAATAAACAAAGATATAAATTTAGTAATTAAAAGCAATGCCTCTTTATTGGAAGATATTCAAAATGCTGTTATTGATTTGGGCTTTGTGACAAAAAAAGTAGATAACGGCTTGGAATATGTCGAATGGATGGATGATGAACTGGTTGTTTTTTCAAATAAACTTCTTCCAAGAAGTATTGAGTTGGAAGATTTGAAAAAATATAAGATTATCTGTAGAGAATCTAATTCTTCCACCAGGGAATTTATAAAAAAAGTTTTTGAAAAAGAAGGATTTAAATGTGATGATTTAAATGTCGTCAGTGTTGTTCATAACTCTACCGCCCTAAAATATACCGTTAAAAATTCAAGTGAGCAGGTTGTATCTATTATTTCAAAAATGGTTATAAAAGACGAGCTTAAAGAGGGTAAATTATTTGGAGCAAAAATAAAAGGGCTTAATTTAAAAAGAAAAGCATATATGGTTTTTAAAACAAAAACAAAAGAGATTGAAGCTGTTGTGAATTTTATTAATTCATAAATTTTTTATTTCTCGGATTTAATTCAAACGGATTTTGGGTCTTTTCCGGCTCTGGTTTTGGAAGTGTTGCCGCCACATTTATAAAAAGTGGTGTTTCTTCCTCTGTAATTTGAATAATTGCACTTAAAGGCACACTTACCACGCTTCCTATGTTTTCTTCTCCAAATCCGGCTTCAAATGTTAATTTATTATCCATTATTTTTGCAGTGCTTAGGGTATAGTTTGCAAGTGTAAACACCAAAACTTCGCCAAAAGCACTGCTTATATGTTTTGGTAATTCCGGATTAAAAGTTATTTTATCAGTTGAACATAAAACATCAAACTCTTCAGCATTTGGAATTAAAAATTCCAACAGCTCTTTTGCATGTTTTGCTTTTATTTTTCTAAATTTAGTCGTTTGTAATATCATTAATTACTCCTTTAAATTCAAAAAGTATATTATCTACTTCTTTTATTCCTTTTTGCCAAAAATCTTCTTTTTCTATATTAAGTCCGAAAAGTTCCATAAATTGTTTTTTAGGTGGGATGCTTCCGCCAAGGCTAAGGAATTTAATATATTTTTCTTCAAAATTTTCAAAATTTTCTTTGTAAAGCCTAAATAGTGCTAAGACTAAAAGCTGGGCATATGAATATGAATAACAATAAAATGGAGAATGGATAAAATGTGGAATATAACTCCACCAAATTTCGTAATTTTTTGTTAAATATACGCTATCACCAAACATTTTTTGATTTTCTCTCATCCATATTTTATTAAATTCCTTTGGTTTTAACTCATCAAACGAATGAACTTCTCTTTCAAAATTTGTAAATACAATTTGTCTAAATAGAGTTGCAAAAATATCTTCAAGTTTAGAAGCGTAAATTTCTGCAAGCTCTTTTTTGTCTAAATCTTTTTTAAGCTCCTCAAACAAAAGCATTTCTGCAAATATACTAGCAGTCTCTGCCGTTGTTAGAGGAGTATCTTGATTTAGATAGCCAACTTCTCTTGCTAAATATTGATGAATAGCATGTCCTAATTCGTGGGCTAGGGTAAAAACATCTCTTCTTTGATTTGTGTAGTTTAATAATACATATGGATGTGCGTTTGGTGTTGCTGAGTGTGAAAATGCTCCTCCTCTTTTAGCTTCTTTTGGATAAACATCAATCCATTTTTCTTCAAATGCCTTTAGGGCTATTTCATAAAATTTAGGAGAAAATTTTTTAAATGCGTTTAGTACTAACTCTTTTGCTTCTTCAAAAGTAATTTCAGAGTTTTTATCTGTAAATTTTAGTGGAGCGTATCTGTCATAATCATATAATTTATCATAACCAAGGAGAGATTTTTTTATTGTATAGTATTCTTCTACAATTTTTGTATTTTCATTTACGCTTTTAACAAGAGCATCTACACTTTTTTTGCTAACTTTGTTTGCCATATGTCTTGGCATTTCGGCATTATCGTAACCTCTTATTTCCACATAATCTATTTTCCAGTCTTTTTTGATTTGATTATAGATAAAAGCAAACAGATTTTGATGAGGTTTTAGTCCTTGAGTTAGGCTCACCCCGGCTTTTTTTCTTTCGTTTCTGTCATTTGAATATAATTTGCTTAAAACTTCTTCTTCACTTAATTTCTTACCTTCAAAGAAAAATTTAAGGCGGCTTATATGTTCATCAAAAAGCCTTGTAAAAGCGCTAGAAGATGTTAAATCTTTTTTCATTAATATTTTTTCTTCTTTTTCGCTTAGTTTATACGGAGCCGTTTGTTGGAGATGAATTAAATAATATTTATAAATTCCGCTGTTATCAATAAATCTTTGCTGTTTATCAATTGGAAGATAGATAAATTCAAGTTCAAACCAAATAAGATGCTCTTCTACTTTGTTTGACAGTTCTTCAAAAGCCGCTAAAAAATTTCCTTTATTTGAATCTGTTGCAAATTGTAAAAATATATAAGTTAAACTTCTGCCAATATTTTCTAAAATTTCTTCATATTTTTTTAAAACTTCTAAAAATTCTTCAGGTGTTAGGGTATAAAGTCTGTTCTTGTATAGTTTTTCAAAATCTTGTGCTTTAAATTCTGCTTTTTTTAAAAATTCTTCTGCTTCTGGTATTGAGTTAAAAAGTGTTGTTAAATCCCAGTTCATTTATATCCTTTTTAGCTAATTATATCATATTCTTCAATTTCTCTAAATCCTAAAATAGCATTTATCATTGCCATTTTTTTGAAATATTTTAAATCGCTTTTTTGGATATTTTCTTCTTTTAAAAATCCTTTATCTAAAAGTTCAGCTCTTTTAGTGCCTTTAAGCAGGGGATATTTTGGTGTTAGCCATTCTTTGCCTGTATAAAAAGCTAAATTCGAAATTGTAGTGTCGGTTATAAGATTATTTTTGATTAGGATAAACTCGTCAAAATTAGTGTAAAATGAAAAGTGTAAAGTGAAAAAATCTCTGTTTTTGTATTTAAATTTATAATCAAAATTATCAGTCTTTATTATTTTAAATTTTTTAAATTTTCTTTCTTTTATAGGAAAAGTTTCAATGTTAATAATTTCTTTTTCATTATATACAACTCTCATCCTTAACTTTTCACTTTTTTTATACTTTTCACTTTTCACTTTTAACTTTTCATTTATATCAGTTTTCCATTTAAAGTGTTGAGCCGTTCTTTTCATCCTCTCTAAGTGATAATCTAAATTTAATATGTTACCATTTTTCACATATATTGTTTCAATAAATTCCATTTTGTCTCCAATGATTAAATTTTATACAGTTTTTTTGGCATCTAAAATTTTTTCTTTGATATAATTATCTCAAAACTAAACAAGGAGAGCAAATGAGTGCAGAAAAATTCTTAAAAGAATGTAAAGAAAACGAAATAGAATTTATAGATTTCAGATTTACGGATATAAAAGGTGTATGGCATCATGTAACATATGATATGGATGCTATTGATGAAGATACATTTAAAAATGGCGTTCCTTTTGATGGAAGCAGTATTCCAGCATGGCAACCAATTAATGATTCAGATATGATTTTAATGCCAGATATTGAAATTGGGACACATTTTATAGACCCATTTACAGCTGACCCTACAATGGTAGTGTTTTGTGATGTTTTGAATACAGATTATACCCCATATCACAAATGCCCAAGAGGAATTGCTAAAAAAACTTTAAAATATTTAGAAGAAAGCGGAATAGGAGATGTTGCTTATTTTGGACCTGAAAATGAATTTTTTGTATTTGACAATGTTGTGATTAAAGATGAAATTAATTCTCAGGCTTATGAAGTGGATTCAAGCGAAGGTGTATGGAATGATTATGCAGATTTTGGGGATGAATTAAATATTGGGCATAGACCAAGAACAAAAGGCGGATATTTTCCGGTAGCTCCAATTGACAGTATGGTTGATTTAAGAGCTGAAATGGTTCAGACTCTAAAAGAAGTAGGGCTTGAAACATTTGTTGTTCATCACGAAGTTGCGCAGGCTCAAGGAGAAATAGGTGTTAAATTCGGAACTCTTGTAGAAGCTGCGGATAATGTTCAAAAACTTAAATATGTTATTAAAATGGTAGCTCATTTAAATGGAAAAACTGCTACATTTATGCCAAAACCTCTTTATGGAGATAATGGAAACGGAATGCATGTTCACCAATCAATTTGGAAAAATGGTAAAAACTTATTTTATGATAAAGAGGGATATGCAGGACTTAGTGATATAGCGAAAAAATATATTGCCGGTGTATTTGCTCACGCTGATGCAGTTTCAGCATTTACAGATGCTTCTATGAACTCATATAAAAGACTTCAACCAGGATTTGAAGCTCCAAATATTTTAGCGTATAGCGCAAAAAATAGAAGTGCTTGTTGTAGAATCCCTTTTGGAGCAGGAGAAAAAGCGGTTAGAACAGAATTCAGATTCCCTGACAGCACAGCAAATCCATATCTCGCATTTAGTGTAATGTTACTTGCAGGACTTGATGGAATTAAAAACAATCTTGAAATTTATGAAGCGGCAAGAGAACCTTTAGATGAAGATTTGTTTGAATTAAGCCTTGATGAAATTAAACAAAGAGGAATTAAAACCCTTCCGGCAACTTTAAGAGAAGCGATTTATGCAGTTGAAGATGAGCTTGAAAATGAAAACAGTTTCTTAAAAGCTGTAATGAGCGAAGAGTTTATTAAAACTTATATTGATTACAAATATGAAACAGAAATTATTCCGGTAGAAGGAAGACCTCATCCATATGAGTTTATAACTACTTACTCTTGTTAGTTCCTTCTTTTTCCCTTTTTTTGATATAATTAACCTCAAAAAGGTCGTTTTTTGAATGTTTTAATTTTAGAAGATAGTAAGTTATATGCTAAATTAATAAAATCAAATATTGAAAAATATCTTATTTTTGCAAAGTGTGATGTTGTCTCTTCTTTTGAAGAATTAAAAAAAATAGATAAAAAATATGATTTATATATTGTTGATTATATATTACCTGATACCAATGAAGATGAACATATAAAATATTTATTAGAACAAAATGCAAAAATTATTGTTATGACTCAATATGAAGATAAAATTTATAAATCTTCTTTTATGAACGATATAATAGATTTTATTATTAAAGAAGATATTTCTATTATAAATTATTTAATAAGACTTGTTAAAAGGATTTATAAAAATCAGTTTAAAAATGTATTGGTGGTTGATGATTCTAAATCTATTAGACTTTATCAAAAAAAATTTTTAAAACTCTTAAATTTAAATGTTTTTGAAGCCAAAAACGGGCAAGAAGCTCTTGAAATTATAAAAAAAGAAAAAATAAATTTTGTTATAAGCGATATAGAAATGCCAAAAATGAATGGTGTTGAAATGGTAAAAGAAATTAGAAAAACAAAAAATATAGATGAATTACCTATTTTAATTGTTTCAAGTACTGAAAATTTATTTATAACTTTTCAAATTTTAAAACTTGGTGCGAATGACTTTATAAAAAAACCTTTTGATAAAAACGAATATATTATAAGAATCAATAATATTTTAGATATTTATGATTATTTAATTAACTATAAAGAAGAAAGAACTATTGACGGACTTACAAAAATATATAATCGTTTTTTTCTTGAAAACAGTTTTGAGCAGATTTTTAAATTTTATAAACAAAAAATCGTTGCTATACTTGATATAGATTTCTTTAAAAAAATAAATGATACATACGGTCATCAAGCAGGTGATAAAATTCTTACTTATTTTGCCAAGCATATAAAGAACAATTTAAGAAAAGATGATTTGATAATAAGATATGGAGGTGAAGAATTTTTGGTATTTATGCCAAACACTACAAAAGAAGAGGCATATATTGTGCTTCATAAAATAAAAAATTCCCTGCAAATAGTAGATGGAATAAAATTTACTTTTTCCGCGGGAATTGCAAATGAAGGTGAAACATTGGCTGAAATGATAAAAAAAGCAGATGAAAGATTATATAAAGCCAAAGAAACTGGTAGAAATAGAATAGTTTATAAAGGTTAATGGGGAATATAAACTTTATTTATTAATTCTTCATATTCATTATATGGATTGCTGTCTATTGTGATTCCTCCGCCACTTTTGTAAGTGAATGAGTAAATGGGTTGATGGGTTAATGGGTTGATGAGTGGATGGGTTGATGACAGAACTTGGAGCTTGGAACTCAAATCTTCTCCTCTCTCAATATATCTAATAATCACAGCACTATCTAAAAATGTTTTTTCATCTGTTATTCCAAAAATTCCGGTGTAATAGCCTCTTTTATAATTTTCAACTTTTTTTATAATTTCAACTGTTTTTTTCTTAGGAGTTCCGGTGATGCTTCCGGCTGGTAGCATTTTTAAAATTAATTCAAGCCAATTTTCTCCCCAATTTTTAGGAAGTGTGGCTTCAATCTCGCTGCTGACTTGTAATAGCTCTTTATTTCCGGCTTTTATCTTATCTATAAAACGGAATTTATTTACTTTTACATCTTTTCCTATAATTCCTAAATCATTTCTAAGTAAATCAACAATCATTGTGTGTTCTGCCATTTCTTTAATATTTGAAAGTATTTTTTCTTTAGCACTTGGAATATTTGCATCAATAGTGCCTTTCATAGGATAGGTATAGATTTTATTATTCTCAATTTTTACAAATCTTTCCGGAGAAAAACATACAAATTTATCTTTAAAAAAAAGTTTAAAAGGGGCTTTTGATATAGAGTAAATTTCTTTTAAGTTTAAGTTTGTATCTATTAATGTTGGAAAAGTTAGATTCAGTAAATAAGTATTTCCCTTTTTTATTTCTTCAATCACTTCATTAAAGGCTTTTTGATATTTTTCAAAAGATATTGGATATTTTTTTAGGTGGATGGGTGGATGAGTGGATGGGCGGATGGGCGGATGGGTGAATAAGGGAAATGAGAAATAGATGTTTTTTAAATTTTTTACATCTTTAATAAAAATATTCCCTTCAAAATCAATCAAAAAAAATTTTAAATTCTCCATTTTCAATTTTCAATTAAATATTTAAGTATTCCCATTCTCACAGCAACTCCGTTTTTAACCTGCTCTAAAACAAGACATCTTTCATCTTCCATTACTTCATCGCTTAAATCTATATTTCTATGTACAGGTCCTGGATGCATTATTAAAATATCTTTATCTTTAATTAAATTTTTTGTTATTTGGAAATTAGCTGCGTAATCTTTAAGAGAAGAAAAACTTACCTGTGAGTGTCTTTCTGTTTGTGTTCTAAGACTAATTACAGCATCTGCAAAATCTATTGCTTCTTTTAAATTATATGTTGTTGGAAGATTGGTTTTTGGCAAGAAATGAGGAGGTGCCACAAGTAAAACTTTTGCACCAAATCTTGTAAAAAGTTCAATATCTGAATTTGCAACTCTTGAATTTTTAATGTCTCCTACGATTGCTATTTTTTTCCCTTCTAAACTTCCCCATTTTTGAAGAAGGGTAAACAGATCTAAAAGCCCCTGGGTTGGATGTTGATGAGCTCCATCTCCTGCGTTTATAATAGAGCTTTTTACATATTTTGAAAGAATCTTAGGCACACCTGATAGTTTATGACGTACAACAATAGCACTTGGTCCCATTGCATCAAGATTTGCAGCCGTATCAAAAAGGGTTTCACCTTTAGCAGTTGAGCTTCTTGAAACATCTAAATTAACAATATCAGCGCCTAATCTTTTGGCAGCTATTTCAAAAGAGCTTCTGGTACGAGTTGAATTTTCAAAAAAGATATTAATTATCAGTTTACCTTGAAGCTCATTTCTTTTTTTTTCATCAAGATATTTTGTTGCATATTTAAAAATTTTTAATATTTCTTCTTTATTTAAATCTTTTGTATGAGTTAAATGTTTTGACATTTAAATCCTTTTTTGTATAATTTTACTATATCTTTAAAAAAAAGGAGAAAAAATGGATTTCGGAATGATTGTTGGTGTTGGATTTGGTATCACTGTTATCTTCATAACATTAGTTTATTTATTTATGATAGGTGCTAAACCTGAATAATTAATTTTTTATTTTTAGATAAAGACGTAGAGGTGGTTCGTACCCTTCTATTGTTTTTGTTTGATTTTTATTTAAAAAATGTTCTAAACTTTCACCTTCTATCCACTCAGTTTTGCGTTGCTCGTTTATAGTTGTATATCGTTTGCCTATAAATTCAATGCTCTTAAAATTTGTTTTTTCAATCCAGTTATATAAAGTTTTAAGTGTTGGAATAAAATAGATATTTTTCATTTTTGCATATCTGATTGGGCTTAGTGCAACTTCTTCATTCCCTTCAATAATTAAAGTATCTAAAATTATTTCTCCTCCTTTTTTAAGTCCGGCTTTTACTTCTTTTAGCATTTCAATAGGGTCTTTTCTATGATATAAAACTCCCATACAAAAAATAGTATCAAATTTTTTTTCATAATATGGGATATGTTCGACCCCAAGAAGTTTATATTCAATATTACTTTTAATAAATGAATTTATAAATTCAAATTGAAGATTAAATAAAGCACTTGGGTCAAAGCCGGTTATGCTTTTTGGATTAGATTTTAACATTCTAAACATATGATATCCGTTATTACATCCAATATCCAAAATATCTTTATTTTCTAAATCCAAAAATTTTTTTATAGTATTCCATTTTATATAACTTTTCCATTCGCTGTTAATAAAAATGTTATTTATTTTAAAAGGTCCTTTTCTCCAAGGTTTAAGCATTTTTGCTAATTCTAAAATTTTAGGATTTTCCTCTCCATTAATTTCTATAATATCTCCTATCTTATATTCGTATTTTAATTTTCTATTTTCCATTTTCCATTGTTTAATTTTTTCGTATATCGGTTCTATATTTTTCCATTCAAACCATTTTTGTCGTTCTTTTAAAATCTCTTTAATATTCAATGCTATCCTTTTTTGTGTATTTGTTAGTAGTATATTGGTATATTGGTATATTGGTTAAAATGACAAATACACCAATAACTAATACACCACTATACAATAATTTTAATTACAATCAAGACAGATTTTTCTCTTTTTTTTGAAATTATATATATTGTTTTTACATTTTTGATAATAAACTCCATATAAATCGTAATTTTCTTCACAATTAGGATATAAATCAAGAGAAATTCCTGTTTTATCTACACAACCTGCAAAAAAAAGTGCTATTATTAAGAATAATATTTTCATAAAAGACCTTTTTAGAAATTATATCAAAGGATGAATATGGCATTAAAAGAAGTTTTGGAAAATTTTATCAAAATTACAAAAATCCCTCATTGCAGCGGTAATACAAAAGAGTTAAGGGAGTTTTTAGAAAATTATGCAAAAAATTTGGGATATGAAGTTTTAAGTGATAAGGCTGGAAATTTATTAGCTAGAAAAAATTTTCCAAAAATATGTTTTCAATCTCATTTGGATATGGTTTGTGTAGGAGATGCTCCTAAAATTGAAGTTATGGAAGAAAATGGATATTTAAAAGCAAAAAATTCGTCTCTTGGGGCAGATAATGGAATTGGAATTGCTATTATGATCTATTTAATGAAAAAGTATGATGATTTGGAATTTTTGTTTACAAACGATGAAGAAATAGGTCTTATAGGGGCTAAAAATTTAGAACTTAATATAAAATCAAAATATCTTTTAAATTTGGATAGTGAAGATGATGATGTTATTTTAATAGGTTGTGCAGGCGGGGTTGATGTAAAAATAAAATATCCTTTAAAAAAGGAAAAAATAAACGGTTCTTATGGAAAAGTGAGTGTTGAAAATTTACCTGGCGGTCACAGTGGTGTTGATATTGATAAAAATATTCCAAACGCAATAGTGGAACTTTTATTTAAAGTTGATAATTTAGCTTTTATTAAAGGAGGGGAGAGAAGAAATTCTATTCCTGTAAATGCTATGGCTTTAGAAGTATTTGAAGGAAGTGAAGAAATCCAAATTTATGATAATGAATATCTTAAATTTTTAAGAAAGCTTCCTTATGGGGTACTTGAATATAATTTTGAATTTAAGCTTCCAAGTAAATCTGTTAATTTTGCTTTGATTGAAGAAGAAAACATAGTGTTAAGTGCTAGGGCAAATACAAATGAAAAATTAGAAGAAATAAAAGAATATATTAAAATTAAAACCCTTGGATGTGAAGTGGATTTTGAAGATGAATATCCAGCCTGGGCTCCTGAGAAAAGTGATTTGGCTTTAAAATTACAGGAAATTACAAGAAATAACTTAGAAGTTATTCACGCAGGACTTGAATGCGGAATTTTAAAAGAAAAATTTCCAAATGTATCAATGGCAAGTTACGGACCCAATATCAAAAATCCACATTCAGTTAGAGAAAAAGTGGAAATAAAATCTATTCAAAAAATTATTAAAAACATAGAAAAACTGTTACAGAGTGTTACAAAAGAGTAATTTTCTCTTTTTTATAACCTCCTTTTTTTTCTCATAGGAATATAATTTTAAAAAAGGCTTATAATGAATATGAATAAAATTATGTCAGGATTTTGGTTTATTTTGGCAATGACGCTCAATTTTGGGTTTTTTTACGGAGATCCTACAAAAATTGCCGAGCATAGTGCTTATGAGCTGTTTGCCGCTATTGTTATTAATCTTATAGCCACTTTTTACAAATTAGGAGATAAAACGCAGCTTGGGGCTGTATTGCTTGCTACAAGTCTGGTTGCAGATATTCAGTTAATATTAGCATCTGTTGTATGGGCTGTAAGTCTTTACGGATTTAAAGATTTCAATCTTACTGTTGCCGTTTCTATTGTTTCGCTTTCAGGTGGGGCATTAATTGCAAATCTTGTTTCGGTAATTTTATTTATCGGAGATACATTAAAATCAAAAAGATAAATATGGAAAATAATCAAGTAATCTGGATAATATTAAAAAAATTAAGAATGCCTTTTTTAGTACTTTTAGTTACTTTTTCTATTTCAATTTTAGGAATGATGTTAATTCCGGGAATGGATAATAAAGGGCATATTTATCATCTTAATTTTTTTGATGCTTTTTATTTTGTGAGTTATATGGCTACAACAATTGGATTTGGAGAATCGCCTTATGCTTTTACCTATCCTCAAAAACTTTGGGTTACGGTTGCTATTTATTTAACGGTAATAGGGTGGTTTTATGCAATAGGAACCATTGTTGCATTAATTCAGGATGATGCGCTTAAAAAAGCAATAGCTGTTAATAAATTTAGAAAACAGATTTTAGGATTAATTGAAGATTTTTATATTATTTTGGGATATAACAGAATTACAAAAGATATAATAAATTCTGCTTCTAAAAATAATATAAGATTTGTTGTTATTGATAAAAATGAGTTAAAAATAGAAGAACTTATTTTGGAGGATTTTTATCCATTTGTTCCTTCTACTGTTGGAGATGCCACAAATCAATATATTTTAAAGTTAGCAGGGATTAATCAAAAAAACTGTAAAGGTATAATCTCTTTATTTGAAGATGATGCAAAAAATATGCAAATAGCAACTATTTGTAAATTATTAAATCCAAAAATTGATTTGATTGTAAAAGCAACATCTAAAAATCAGATTGATTATTTTAAGTCTCTTGGAATCAGATATATTCAAAATCCTTTTGATATTATTGCAAAAAGATTATATCTAAATTTGATATCCCCTTACATATGGCTTTTGGAATTATGGGCTTATGGACACAATTTGAAACTAGAAAAAAAAGATTTACTTCCAAATGGAAAATATATTATTTGTGGATATGGAAGAATGGCACAGGCTTTGGAAAAAGGGCTTAAAAAAGCTGGAGTTGAATATAAAGTTTTTCCTATTTACCCAAAAGAATATTTAGAAAAAAAAGGCGGAGTTATTTTTGGTGATGATGAAGATAAAGAAAATTTAATAAAAATAGGAATAAAAGATGCCGTTGCTGTATTTGCAGCTACAAATAATGATTTATTAAACCTTACTATTTTAAATACAGCAAAGAAATTAAATCCTGAAATTTATACAATAGCAAGAGAAAATTCTCTGGAAGATTTAACAATTTTTCAAGCGGCTAATTTTGATAGAATTTATGTTTTAGAAAAAATCTTGGCAGAATATACAAATACGATTATTTCCAGGGAAATGGTCGATATTTTTATTAAAGAAATTAGAAAAATGGATAATGAATGGGGAGAGGTAATTGTAAATATGCTTATAAATATTGCCGGTATTAATCCTATTTATTATGAAGTTGAAATAAATGAAGAAAACGCCTATGCTCTTAGTTTATATCTTAAAAAAATGAAAATTACATTAGGAGATATAAGAAAATCAAGGGCAAATAGGGAAGAAATTTTAAAAGCTGTTTTTTTACTTTTAAAAAGAGATGATGAATTTATTCTTATGCCTCATCCTGAAACAGAAATGAAAATAGGTGACAAACTCTTAATAACAGGTAATAATGAAGTGATTGAAGATTTTGAATATATAATCAATAATCTTTACGAACTTGAATATGTATTAAATTTAAAAAAAGGAGATTAAAATGCCAATTATTGACGGAATAGTAAGATTTAAAAAAGAGGATTTTGAAAGAGATAAAGAGTTTTTTCAAGGTCTTAAAGAAGGTCAAAAACCTCATACTTTTTATGTAGGATGTTCTGATAGTAGGGTTGTTCCAAATTTAATTACAAAAACACTTCCAGGAGAACTTTTTGTTGTAAGAAATATAGCAAATGTTGTACCACCTGCTGATAGAAATGAAGGAACACTTAAATGTACGGCTTCTATTTTAGAATATGCAGTTAAATATTTAGAAGTTAAAAATATTGTCATTTGCGGACATAGTAACTGTGGAGGTTTAAAAGCACTTTTTTATCCTAAAGAAAAGCTTGAAAAACTGCCAATGGTAAATAGATGGCTTGATTTAATAAAAGATTTAAAAGAAAAAGTTGATGATATAGAAGATATAGCTCTTAGGGAATGGGAGATAGAACAGTTAAATGTTGTCCGTCAGATTGAAAATCTTTTGACATATGATTTTGTAAAAGAAAGATTTGAAAGTGGAGAACTTAAAATTTATGGATGGTATTATATAATTGAAAGTGGAGAAGTTTATAATTATAATTTGGAGATAAAAGAGTTTGAACTTATAAACGGGGAAGAATTTTAATGATTTAGAAGAAAATAGGCTTTTACTCCTTTAGCTATACCTTTAGCCATATATTCTTGATATGTAGGATTAAAAAGTCTGTTTTCTTCCATAGGATTGGTTAAAAATCCTGTTTCTATTAAAATTGCAGGCATTTGTGTACCTACAAGTACATAAAAAGGAGCAGGTCTGACTCCGTTATCTACTACATTGTTATAATGCTTTCTAAGAATATTTAAAATACTGCTTTCTATATTAATTGCAAATTTATCCGATGCAATTATTCTGTTTTTATTTAAAAATCCTAAAATTACACTTTGGTCAAGATAATTAAGCCCTTTAATCCCTTTGTTTTCTATTTTTGCAATTCTTATTGCTCTTGCACTTCTTGTGGGTGATAAATAATAAGTTGTAACACCATGTATCCATTTTACATGTTTTGGGGCTATATTGCAGTGTATTGATATAAAAAGGGAAGCTTTTTTATAATTTGCAAAATGTGTTCTATTTTGTAATGATACGAAATAGTCTGCATTTCTGGTAAGAAAAACTTTATATCCTTCTTTTTCTAAATAATATTTGACTTTTTTTGCAATTTCCAAAACAGCGGTCTTTTCTAATTTTCCTCCTATTCCTATTCCTCCTGTGTCTTTACCTCCGTGACCTGGGTCTATTACTATTATTTTTTGTGAATATTTTTTTAAAGGTATTTTTTGAGCATATGAGTGGTGAAATTTTATCTTTTGTTTTATGTACTTTTGGGTAATATTTGGATTTATAATTAATAAATTTTTTATTTTTTTTATACTTATTTTTATAGGTATATTTGAAGAATATACAATTCTTACAATATTTTTATTATATTGGGCTATTTTTAATGTCAGATTTTTATTTAATCTTTTTTGTATTAATGGTTTTGGAGTGATTGCATAATAAATGTTAATAAAATTTATATATTTTTTGTCTTTTTTTAAAATATAAAATTTATATTTATGAGAAGTTTTTATTTTTAACGGATTAAAAGAGTATATTTTTATATATTCTTTTTTAATTTGTTTTTTGTATGTTAATTTTGATAGTTTTTGTTTATAATCATTTACATTGAAATTAAGATATTCTCCACATTTTATAATTTCTTTTAAAGCAGCAATTTCTTTATTTTTATTATTGTTCAAAATTGAATTTATATAAATTCTTTGGTTTTTATAATAATCCTGATAGGCTGTATTATAATTTTTGGTATTGCAGGCAAATAAAAAAACAGCAAAAAAAAGAAAAAGGAGTGTTTTCATTTTCCTAGTAATTCTTTGATTAAATCTTTTACATGCATTAATTTATCTGCTTTATATGCATAAGCGCCACTAAAAAAAAGACCTGTTTCCTCTTCTCCTATGTATGCATCAGCAAGTCTATCTGCTATGCAGTAGCCCACTTTTTTAGCTTCTTCACCCCTATGACAAGGAAAAACGCAGTTTGAGATACATTTGATTTTAGGACCTTCTTTTTTTTCCACTTTTTTAATAAGGTTTGTTCTGATTCCACGGGCCGGATATCCCACAGGTGATTTCATTAATAAAATATCGTCTTTTTTTGCATTTAGTAAAATTTCTTTAAATATGTCACTTGCGTCACATTCATAGGTTAGGGCAAATCTAGTCCCCATTTGAACGCCGTTTGCACCAAGAGAGATGAATTTTTCTATATCTTTTTTATCCCATATTCCGCCCGCAGCAATAATAGGAATATTTTTATCCCATTTATCAACTTCTTCTCTAACATCCGGGACTAAATGTTCAAGTTGATTTTCTTCTTTAAAACAATCTTCATATTTAAATCCTTGATGACCTCCGCTTAAAGGTCCTTCTACTATTACAGCATCTGGAATTCTTCCGTATCTTTTTTCCCATCTTTTAGCAATAAGCTTAAAAGCTCTTCCTGTTGATACAATTGGAATAAGTGCCACATCTGGAAATTTTTTTGTGTATTCTGGCATATCCATAGGAAGACCAGCCCCTGTTATTATCATATTAGCTCCGGCTTCACAAGAATCTGTTACAACTCTTCCATAATCATTTATGGCATATAAAACATTTGCACCAAGTGGGGCATCGCCGCATATTTTTCTTGCGTTTTCAAAAATTTTTATTAAAGCTTCTTTATTATAAAAATCTTTTTCGCTAAAAGGTCTTCCTTCTATTAGCTCTTTTGCATATTTTTTATTTTCATAATATCCTGTTCCAACTGTGCTTATAATACCAAGTCCGCCTTCTTTGCTAACATTTCCGGCCAGTTTATCCCAGCTTATTCCAAGCCCCATTCCACCTTGGAAAATAGGGTGTTTAATTGTATGCTTGCCTATTTTTAATGGTTTTAATTTACTCATATTCACTCCGTTATTTAACTTTTACTTTTGCAAATTTTCTTTTTCCAATCTGTAAAATATATTCTTTGCTATTTTCAAGTTTAATATCTTGTGAAGATATTTTTTCCTGATTAATTCTAACAGCGCCGCCTTTAATGTGTCTTCTGGCTTCACTTTTTGAAGAAGCTAATTTAGTTTCAACTAATGCATCTACAATATTCATTGGTTCAATTTCAAATTCAGGTATATCTTCTGGAATCTGATTTTGTTTATGTATTTTATCAAAATTTTCTTTTGCTTTTAAGCCTGCGTTTTTACCGTGGAATCTGTCAACTATTTCAATAGCTAAGGCTTCTTTTATCTCTTTTGGGTTTTTGCCTTTAGTTACTTCGTCTTTAAGAGTATTAATTTCTTCAAGTGACTTGTCACTTAGTAATTCATACCACTCCCACATTAATTCATCGCTAATAGATAAAACTTTTGCAAAAATTGTATTTGCATCTTCTGTGATTCCTATATAATTCCCAAGAGATTTACTCATTTTATTTATACCATCAAGACCTACAAGCAAAGGCATCATTACAACACTTTGTTCTTTTCCAAGATTATATGTTTTTTGAAGCTGTCTACCCATCAGTAAATTAAATTTTTGATCTGTTCCACCAATTTCTATATCGCTTTTAAGTGCTACGCTATCATATCCTTGAAGAAGCGGGTAGATGAATTCACTTATTGCAATAGGTGTTTGATTTTTATATCTTTTTTCAAAATCATCTCTTTCAAGCATTCTTGCAACCGTATAAGTTGTAGTAAGTTCTACTATTCCAGCAGCTCCTAATTTATTTAGCCATTTTGAATTGAATACAACTTGGGTTAAATCTTCATCAAGAATTTTAAAAACCTGTTCTTTGTAAGTTTGGGCATTTTTAGCAATTTCATCAGGGGTCAGCATTTTTCTAGTAGCGCTTTTACCTGTAGGGTCTCCTATTTGAGCTGTAAAATCTCCTATTAAAAATTGAACTTTAGCTCCATATTTTTGAAATACTTTTAATTTTTGCAGTAAAACTGTATGCCCTAAATGCAAATCAGGTGCAGTTGGATCAAATCCGGCTTTTATTGTAAATCTTTCACCTGTAGTTAAAAATTTTTTAACTAATTCTTCTATTTTATCAAAGCCTATTATTTCATTTGTACCTCTTTTAATCTCTTCTAAAGCTGTTTTAATTTTATTGTTCATAATTCTCCTTTAATTTATAAATGGCATATGGATATATGAATAGATGATTGGATGAATTTTTGTATTATTACTCATCCACCCATTTATCCGTTATAGGCATCTTTTATTGAAATAAATTCTATTATTTTATATTCTTTTCCAATTTTCGATTTGATTGTATCAAATCTTTTATCTTCAAATTCTATTTCCAATTTACAGTTATTGGAGTCTTTGCCTGCATTTATTGAATGTATAAATATATCCATTTTTGTAAGATATGTTATGAATTTTGCAAGTTCACCTTTTTTATTAGGTAAACTGACAACTAAAAAATATCTGTTTTGATTGTTTGAGATCCATTTCACAAAAACGGCACTATTTAATTTTTTTTCGGCATTATTACAAAATCTGTGATGGATTTCAACTTCTTTTTTATCAAGAAGTCCAAGAATTTTATCACCAAATTTTGGATGACAGCAATAATTAAATCTTATATCATTTATTGGTTTATTACTTAAAATTTTTAAATTTCCGAATTTGTATTCTTTTAGTTTTATATTTTTAAAGTATAAAATGTTTCTTTTTTTTATTGTTCTATTTATTTTTTTAACTACTTCTTTTAAAAATTTTTCATCATCTACTATTTTGCTTATACTATCGCATAAAGCATTTGCTTTTACTAATGCTCTTATTTTTATTTTATTAAGATCAAATATTGTGCTTAAAATAGCAATGGCAAATTTTCTATTTATTTCTTTTTCTTTATTATTACAAAGTCTTTTTTGTTCATATTTCGCTTTACTGGTTTTTATAGCATTTAGCCAGGTACATCTTGGGATAATATCTTTTCCTGTTATTATTTTTACAATGTCTCCTGTTTTTAGCTGATGAAGTAGTGAAACTGTTTCTTTGTTTACAATTGCTTCAATGGCTTTATTGCCTATATCCGAGTGGATTTTATAGGCAAAATCAAGAGCAGTAGCCCCGCGGGGCAAGGTTATTGTCTCAAATGAAGGAGTGAAAATTACAATATCTTCGCTAAAAAGGTCGTTTTTTGCTAGTTCATAAAAATCATTTACATTATTTTCATCAAATTTCATCTCTTCTAGCCATTTAATATCTGGCATTGCTGTATTTAGTTTATATTTCCAATGTGCGGCAATTCCAAATTCTGCGTTTTTATCCATATCAAATGTTCTTATTTGAACTTCTATAATGGCATTTTTATTATAGACTGTTGTATGTATTGTTTGATATCCGTTTTCTTTTGGAATAGCTATATAATCTTTAAATCTTGAAATAAGAGGGCGGAAGTTTAGATGAACAATTCCAAGTGTTTCATAACATTGTAAAGGGTTTTTTACAATAATTCTAATAGCCAAAAGATCTAAAACTTCTTCTATAGAAATCCCTTTTCTTTGCATTTTAAGATAAATTGAATAATAATGTTTTATTCTTGATTTGATATGAAATTCATCTTTTAAAAATCCATTGGATAAAAAGAGTTTTTCTATCTTTTGAATTAAAGAATTTAATTTTAATTGAAATTCTTTTTGATTTGTTTTTATGTATTCATCAATTTTTTTATATTCTTCAGGTAAAAGATATTTAAAAGATAAATCTTCAAGAGTGTTTTTTAGTTTGGCAATTCCTAGTCTATGAGCTATTGGGGCATAAACTACAAGTGTCTCTTCTGCTATTCTTTTTTGTTTGTGAGAAGGGAGTGAAGCAAGTGTTAGCATATTGTGTGTTCTATCACAAAGTTTTATTAATAAAACTCTTATATCCTCAATAGAAGCTATAAGCATTTTTCTAAAAGTTAGAGCAGATTTTGTTAATTTTTCGTTTGAATCGCTTGGAACTAAAGAATAATCTCTTATTTCTACTATTTTTGTAAGACCTTCTACTAGATTGGCAACTTCTCCTCCAAATTCATCTTTTATATAATAAATTGTATAATTTGTATCTTCTACCACATCATGAAGTAAAGCTGCAATAATTACATCTTCATTATCATTAAAAAAGCTTGTAATAGCAGCTACTAAAATAGGGTGAATTACATAATCTTCCCCACTTTTTCTTTTTTGATTTTCATGTGCTTTTATTGCGAAATTTAAGGCTTTTTGTATTTTGGGGGTATTTACTCTTTGTAAAAGTAAAAAGGAAGCCTTTTTGGTAGTTTTTATTTTTGTTATCTCATTTAAAAATTTATCAAAACTATTTATCAAATCTCATTTACCTTAATTAAATCTTTTGCAATTTCTAAAATGGCAATTTCTGTAGGTTGCATATTTTTTTTAGGAAGTTCTATAAGAGGTTTTGCTCCATTTAAAAGTTCATTAACTCTTTTTGAAACAGCTTGGGCTAACAGGTATCTATCGTAATTTACTTTTTCAAGTGCTTCGGCACTAATTTGTTCTACTCTCATTTTTTGTCCTTTTTTAGCGAAATTATAGCAAAAATGGTTATTAGTAATTAGTGATTGGTTATTTGTAATATTTTAACTAATACACGAATATACCAATAACTATTTCACGATCGAATATTTTGCATTTTTATTTTTATTTAAAATTTCTAATAAATTGCCTTTTTTAAACATATTACAAACTATTATAGGAAGTTTATTTTCTCTAGCTAGTGCTATTGCGGTGTTATCCATAACTTTTATATGTTCTTTTAGAGCTTCATCATAATTTATTTCTTTTAGAAGTTTTGCATCTTCATATTTTTCAGGGTCTTTATTATAAATTCCATCAACTTTTGTTGCTTTAATAATTGCACTAGCACCTATTTCACTAGCTCTGAGTACACCTGCTGTATCTGTTGTAAAAAATGGATTTCCGCTCCCAGCTGCAAAAATAACAACTCTTCCTTTTTCAAGGTGTCTTATTGCACGACGGACTATAAAATTTTCTGCTATTTCTTCCATTTTTATGGCACTTTGAACTCTTACCGGGACATTGTCGTGTTCAAGTGCTTCTTGCATAGCAACAGCATTTATAACTGTGGCCATCATTCCCATATAATCACCTGATGTCCTTTTTATAATACCGTCTTTTGCAGCACTTACGCCTCTTATAAAATTTCCGCCGCCTATAACAACGGCAACTTCATAACCTTCTTTTACAACGGATTTTATCTCATTGGCTAAATCTTTTAGAATTTGTGTATCAATCCCAAATTTATTTTCGCCTGCAAGTGCTTCACCTGAAAATTTGATTAAAATTCTATTGTTTTTTCTTTTCATATAGAGCCCTTTTTAAAAGAGTATTTTATCATAAAAGAGTTGAAATTAAAAACTTATTATTGGCTATTTTAGTTAAAAGCAATTACTTTTATAGGATTAATAGGATGGTTTTTATATGTAATTTCAAATTCCAGGTTGTTTTTTATCCTTGCTATAATTTGTCCTTTTTTTACATAAAGACCTTTTTTTAGAATAGGGGATATTTTTTCAAGATTTGCATAAATACTAAATAAATTATCTCTATGTTTTATAATTATTATTCCTTTGCCGTTAGTTGTTCCTATATAAATAATTCTTCCGCTTAAAATTGCCCTTACCATTGAATTTTTTTTATAAGATTTGATTGTGATAGAATCATTATAAATTCTTATATGATAAACAGGGTCTATATATGAACCAAATTTTTTTATTATTTTTCCTTCTACAGGAGCTATAGTTTTAAGGCCTCTGTAATTTACTACACTTGGTGTAAAATATAAAGAACCGTATTTTTTAACATTAAGATTAAGATTGACTTTTAGGTTTTGATTTTGTTGTCTTATATATTTTCTTCTTTCTATTTTTATGATATTTAATTGGGCAAGTTTATTTTGTAAATTTTCTTCTTTTTTTATCAGAGTTTTTAGTCTTTTTTTATATATTTTTTTGTCTCGTTTTAAAAATAAAAGCTCTTTTTGTCTATTTCGTTTTAGCAGAGCTAATTTTTGTTTTGCTTTAATTAAGAGAGCTTGTTTTTGTTTTATATTATTTATTTTTTTATTTAAAAGAGTTATTTGATTTAAAATTTTTTTATTTTTTTGTATTAGAGAATTTATTTTATTAGAGTATCTTTCTAAAATTTTTTTTGTTATTTCTTTATCTATTAAATCTGTGATATTCTCTGTCTTTGATGTTGAATTAAAATAATTTTCTGATATGAAATTTATTATTTCATTTTGTATTTTAGTTGATTTTTTTATAAATTTATTTTTTAGTTTATTAAAATTAGAAAGTTTTGTTTTAGAATTATTTAGTTCTTTATTTAAAAAATTTATTTGTATAGTAAGATTTCCTATTTTTTTATTTATCTTATTTATAAATAACTCTTTTTGTTGTATGTTATCTGCAATTATGTCAAGCTTTTGATTCATTTTTGATATTATGAATTTAGTTTGAGAAATTTTTTTTTGAGTTGTAGTTATGTTGTTTGCAAATAGCAATAAAGATGTCAATAAAAAAAATATAATTTTTTTCATTTTTTCCCTATTACAACAATTACTGAAGAAATAAATGAAATTAAAAAGCTCGTAATTAACAATAAAATGATTTCATTAAAATAATTTAACTGAAAGTTTATATTTAGTTCATTAATTATATTATTAAAAAGAGCTGAATGTGTTATTAAAAATATTAAACACATTGTTAAGATTAAAGAAATTATAGAATCTAAAAAAGCTATTTTAAAAAGTGAGGCACCTTTAAACCAAACAGGAGCTCCGAAGAGTTCCATTATATACATTCTTTCGTAGTGTAGTAATTTCCATACTTCCAGCTGTTTTATAATTAATAAAAATCCTAAAATAGCTATTAAAAACATAAAAATTTTTGTTGTAGTTTTAAGGAGTATTAAAAGATTGTATATTTTTGTTTGGGAAGAAGATTTTGTCATTACTTTTTTAATAAAATCATAATTTTTAAGTTGCTTTTGAATTTCTTGTAATTTATTTGGTGAAGGAAAGTTTTTCAATTTTAATTTATAAAAAAAAGGGATTTTTAGATTTGAAAAGTCAATATTTTTATATTTTTCTTTTAATTTTTTTATTTCAGAATTTATGTTTATAGGATTTATTGATGAAATTTCTGAGATATTTAAAGATGTGATAGGTTTTGTACTAACAATGACTATTGAATAGTTATTAACAATATTTTTTTGATAAAGATGCATAACCTGTGAAAAAATACGAAATAAAAAAATACTTAACAATATTGCTATAAGTGATAAAACAAGCGTTAAATGGCTTTTAAGCGAGTTCATAAATTTTGCCTTTTTCTATATGTAATTGTTTAAATAATATATCAAAATTTTGGGGAATGGAGTGAGAAGCTATTACTATAGTAATTCCTAGTTTATTTGCTTCTATAAATAAATCCATAACAAGTGAAGCTGAATATTCATCAAGTCCTGAAATAGGCTCATCTGCCAAAATCATTACAGGATTATGGATTGTTGCCCTTGCAATTGCTGCTCTTTGCTGTTCTCCCCCACTCAGTTCAAATGGAAATTTGTCGGCTTTATGAGAGAGTTTTACTTTATTTAGATATTGCATAGCCATCTCTTTGGCATTGGATTTGTCTATTCCTGTAATTAGTAGAGGTAACATTACATTTTTTATTATATTCCATTCTGATATTAGTTTAAAATCTTGAAAAACAACTCCAAGATGTTTTCTAAGAAGAGAAGTTTTTGATTTATTTATTTTTTTTAAATTAAATTCCCCTATATACATTTCTCCACTTTGGATTTTATGTTCTGCATAAAGTGTTTTTATAAGACTTGTTTTTCCACTTCCGCTAATTCCTGTTAAGAATACAAAATCTCCGCTGTTTATACTAAAAGATGAAGGTTTTATTATTTGTGTGTCATTATAATTTATTGTAATATTTTTAGCTAAAACTAGTTTACCCATTAAAAAGCCTTTTGATTTCTTGATGTGCTAAATAATTTTCTTTGATTTCTGCCGGTTTTTTAAAATAATATGGTTTTTGAGTGTTTATTATATAAATATGTTCAGGTCTGTTGAAATTTCCTATAGTTGCTCTTATTAAAGAGGAATTTTCATCTATTTTTTTTTCTTTTTCCAAATGAATAATGAAATTATCATAAATCTTTGCATTAAAATCAAGATTTGTAAGCTTTTTATCAAATGAAAAATCAAAATTTTCTTTTTTTTCTTCTGAAATTTCAAGGGAATACATATAAATATCATAAATATTTTTCCCCATTTTTATCCATCTTTCTTCATATTTGCTTGTAATTTCATAAGGTAGATTTTTTTTTATTTCAATATGGGTCTTATTTACTTCCAAAAATTTTTTAAGAGAATAGGCAAAATAATTTTCGCTGTCTGTTCTTAAATGCAAAAAGCCGTTTTTTTGTAAAGTTCTTACACTTTCATTTATAAAATCGCTGTTTATTACTCTTCTATGCTCTTTTTTATCCCAGGGAACCGGAAAATGAACATAAATACTGTGTAAGTTGTTTGAAGGGATTTTACTCAAAATCAGTCTTGCATCATGATTTATTATTTTTATATTATTTATATTTTCGTTTTTTATTCTTTTTAGTACCTGTTCGATGGAAGGTTTGTGTATTTCTATTCCTAGAATTGTTTTATCAGGGTATTTTTTTGCTAAATAAAGAAGATGTCTTCCACTTCCAAACCCAACTTCAATTATGTCAATCTTGCTTAAATTATCATTAATATCAAGCATATTTTCATCAGGTAATTTTTCTTTTATTCCGTGTATGTTTTCAAAAATAATTTCAGCTTCATTTAATTCTACAAAATCCATATAAGCTTTTTTTATTTCGCTTATTATTGGTCTTGTAACTTTATCGTATTTAACTAAATATCCGTTTTTGTATTTTCTTATATTGAGTAAAAACTTAGCATTTGATGTTTTTACCCCTATATAATCTTCTGCTTTAAATAAAAACTCAGCTTTTTTTGTTTTTATTGGATATTTTATATCTTTTAATTTGTCTATAACAATATGCGGCATTAATTATTAACCTTTATTACAGCAGGTGCTTTTGATAAAAGACCATATTTATCAATTTCATAAACATAATATTCATATGATTTTTTTGGATTTATAATATCTGTAAATCTGTTTGAAGAGGCTATAAATTTTTTCTGTATTGATTTAAAAAGAGATAATTTTTCTTTTCTTATTATTAAATATTTTGTTGCTCTATTATCGGGAGATGTAAAAATAAGCTCTATTTGATTTCCTGTTATATTTGTTGAAACTATCGGTTTTGCCGGTTTTGATAAAGTTTGACCCATAGTTACAGGTGTATCGCTAAGAAGCGATTGTGTTTTATGGGCTGATAAAGCAGTAACTTTATAATATCTTATAAATCCGTCTTTATTTATATAATCTGTAAAATTAGTGGAATTAATTTTTTTGTAGAATTTAAAAGGACCGTTTGGATATGAAGAAATGTATATTTTATATGCTACAGCCCCTTTTACTGGTGAAAAAGTTAATTTTATCTTTTTTGCTAAGTTATTTGTTGCGTTTATTTGGGTGATAACAGGAGGTCTTTTAAATGTTGAAACAACTACTGTTTTTGAAGGAAATGATTTTATTCCATCAAAACTTTTGGCAATTACTTGATATTTGTAAATTGTTCCATCTTTAAGTCCGCTGTCAATATATTCAACATCAAGTCTTGGAGAAAGTGTAGCTATTGTTTTCCATTTTGCATTTTCATTATCAAATCTTTTTATTATATATTCATTTACTCTTTCGTTTTGGGCGGGTCTGAATATTATTTTTATTTTACCTTTTACAATAGGTTTTGCTTCAAGAATAATTACAGGCGAGAGCTTTGGCATTGTTGATTGAATTACTTCTTTTGAAAGTGAAGGGATACCACTTTTGTCAAATGTTGCGATTTTATATTGATAAATATGTCCAGGTTTAAGATTTGTATCTACATAAATGGATGTATAAGGGTCTTTTATTGTAGCAATTTCTTTCCATTTTTTGTTTTTTGGATTATACCTTTGAATATAATAGCCTTTCATTGTTGGAACTGTATTCCAATAAAGAGCCATTGCATTTCTATCAGGATAAGCTTTGAAATTTTTAACAGTAGGCAGATTTGGATTTGATTTTGGAACAGGTTTATTTAAATTAAGATTTGCACAACCGCTCAAAAGTAGTAAACTTCCTGTTAAGATTATTAATTTTTGTTTCATATGGAGTTCCTTTTAGCTCATTTTTAAAATCTTCAAATAATGGCGCTATTATACTAAGTTTTTTGCCGTTTGGATGAGTAAAATATATCTCTTTTGCGTGAAGCATTACTCTTTTTGTATTCTGTTCTTTTTTACCGTAAGTTTTGTCTCCTAAAATATATCTGCCTATGGAATTTAAATGAACTCTTATCTGGTGTGTCCTGCCTGTATAAAGCTTTGCGGCTCCTAGATTTTGTTCTATGGGAATAAAAAGTGTTTTTGCGTTTCTTCCGTTTTGAACTATTGCCATTTTCAGTCTGTTTTTTGGATTTCTTGCTATTGGTTTATCTACGCAAAAGGCTTCTTTTAAAGGATGATTTAATAAAAAAATATAGTATCTTCCCATTGATTTGTCTTTTAGCTGGTTTGATAAAAATTCGTGGGTTTTATTGTTTTTTGCAATAACCAAAGCCCCGCTTGTCTCTTTGTCTATTCTATGGACTATTCCAAATCTCTCTTCTCCTGCGAGGTTAGAGAGTGAAAATTCTTTTGCTTTTAGCCAGTCAACTACAGTTGCTTTTTTTACGCTAGGGGCTGGATGGACTACAATTCCGGACGGTTTATTAATTACCAGTAAATCTTCATCTTCATAAAGAATAGGAATATCAAAATCCACTTTTTTTGTTTCTTTTTTTTCAATATCCGGAATTTCATATTCTATAATATCACCCGTTTTTAATTTTATGCCGCCCTTTTTTATACCTGAGCCGTTTATTTTTACATACCCTTTTTTTATAAGCTGTTCTATTTGATTTCTTGAAGTTTGTAATTTTTCACTTAAAAATTTATCTAGTCTTTGCGCTTTTGAAGCTGTAAATTTATTCATTTTTACCTTTTTGGGAAAATTATATCAAATAAAAAATCTTGACAAAAAAAATTAAATTGAATAAAATCTCAAAATTACTGCTAAACTCCAAAATCTACAAGGACAATTTATATGGAAAATCAAAAAAAAGATGTCTCAAATACACAAGATAAAAGTAAACAAAGAACACATATTCCCGTTAAAGGGCATAAAATTGAAGATTTAATGAAAATGCCTACAGAAGAGCTTATTACAATCGCAAAAACATTAAATGTTGAAAATCCTCAGGAATACAAAAGACAGGATTTAATGTTTGAAATTTTAAAAACTCAAGTTCAACAAGGCGGTTATCTGCTTTTTACAGGAATTTTGGAAATAATGCCTGATGGATACGGTTTTTTAAGAAGTATAGGCGGAAATTTTGAAAATTCAAGAAATGATGTTTATGTCTCTCAAACACAAATCAGAAGATTTGCTCTTAGAACCGGTGATATTGTAACAGGACAAATCAGACCGCCAAGAGAGCAGGAAAAATATTATGCACTTTTAAAAATAGAAGCCGTTAATTATCTCCCGCCTGAAGAAGCAAAAAACAGAGCCCTTTTTGATAACTTGACGCCTCTTTATCCTCAGGAAAAAATAAAGCTTGAATTTGAGCCAAAAAAGCTTACAGGAAGAGTACTTGATTTATTTGCACCTATTGGAAAAGGTCAAAGAGGACTCGTAGTTGCCCCTCCAAGAAGCGGTAAGACGGTGTTTTTAAAAGAGATAGCTCATGGGATTACAAAAAATCATCCTGAAATTGAGCTTATAGTTCTTTTAGTAGATGAAAGACCTGAAGAAGTTACCGATATGCAAAGAAGTGTTAAAGGTGAAGTTTTTAGTTCAACATTTGATAAACCGGCTGGGAATCATGTAAGAGTTGCAGAACTTGTAATTGAAAAAGCAAAAAGAATGGTTGAAATGAAAAAAGATGTTGTTATTTTGCTTGATTCTATTACAAGACTTGCAAGAGCATATAATACTGTTACACCTGCTAGCGGAAAGGTTTTAAGCGGTGGGGTTGATGCAAATGCCCTTCATAAACCAAAAAGATTTTTCGGTGCGGCTAGAAACATAGAAGAGGGTGGGAGTTTGACTATTATCGCAACGGCTCTTATTGAAACAGGTTCTAAAATGGATGAGGTTATTTTTGAAGAATTTAAAGGAACGGGTAATATGGAAGCAGTTTTAAGTAGAAGAATTGCCGATAGAAGAATTTATCCGGCTATTGATATTCTTAAATCCGGAACAAGAAAAGAAGAACTTTTATTAAATGCTGAAGAGCTTGCAAAAGTTTGGGCTATCAGAAATATTATTTCTGAAATGGATGAAGTTGAAGCTCTTAAACTTATGTATTCAAAAATGCTAAAAACGAAAAACAACAAGGAATTTTTAAGCGTAATTAATGAATAAATGCGGAATATTTGACAGTGGAATAGGCGGTATAAGTGTTGCTAAAGAGATATTAAAAGCAAATCTTTTTGATGAAATTATTTATTTTGGAGATACTGCAAGAGTTCCTTATGGTAATAAAAATGAAAGCACTATTATAAGATATTCTCTTGAAGCTTTAGAATTTCTTAAAAATTTTGATATTAATTTTTTGGTGGTTGCTTGTAATACGGCAAGTGCTGTAGCTGTAAATGAGCTTAAAAAAGAGGTTTCTTTTCCTGTTTTTGGAGTTATTGAAGCGGGTGTGGAAGCTCTTAAAAATGAAGATAAAAATTCTAATATTTTACTTGTAGGAACAAAAAGAACAATAAAATCAAATAAATATCAAAATTTTCTTCAAAAAGAAGGCTTTAAAAATATAACTTCAATAGCAACTCCTTTGTTTGTCCCTTTGGTGGAAGAAGGGCTTATAGAAAGTGAAATTACAGATAAAATATTTGATATGTATTTTGAAAATATAGATAAAGAAAAAATAGATATTGTAATTTTGGGATGCACCCATTATCCCTTTTTAGCTAAAACTTTTAAAAAACATTTTCCAAATGCAAAACTTATTCATTCCGGTCAGGCGATAGTTGAAATGATAAAAAATAATTATAATTTGACTTCTGTAAATAAAACTAACATAAAACTTTTTTCAAGCGATAATCCTACTGAATTTAAAAAAGTGGCAAAAAAGTGCCTTAAATTATAATATTAACATTTTATTAATGTTTTTGCTATAATAAAGTAAAATTTTTTTAAAAGGGAAAAAAATGAAAAAGATATGGTTATTTAGTGTTGTACTGAGCGGTGTCTTGCTCGGATCCGATTTTGGTTTTAGTCTTTCTTCTACTGCTACACTATTAGGAGCTAGTAGTACAAACCAGCAAGTGTCTAGTAATAATGGTTATAAGATAAGATTTGATTCTAATGGGTATGTTGTTAATAATACTTTACCTTGGCTTAGGGGTAATAACAGCCCATTTGATGCTTTTGATTTTGATCCTCAAGGCTTTTTAAGAAGAACTATTTCTACAAAAATAGTTAATAAAAAATTTTGGCTAATTTTAGCTCCTAATCCGACAAATTCTATACCTGTTAAACTTTCATCTAAAGGTTTTGATGTTTATGTCAGTGTTTATGATATGCATACTAAGAAAGTTATCAGTAATACTTTGCATTTCGCAGCTTCTACAAGTTTTGTAAGTTTCCCAAAATTATTTAAAGGATTTACAGTTACTCAGGCTTCAAAAAATGCAAGAGTGGGATTTTTAACTTGTTCATATTATGGAAAAGAGAGTGTTGGTGGTTCAGGAGCAGGAACTGTATCTACGAATGGTAAAGAGGTAGGAGGAACTGGAAGTGGTTCTGTTTCAGGTGATGTTTATATTATTTATCCTCATAATGATTGCAGTGCAGATAAAACAATTCATAAATGTAATTGGAAAGGTAAAGGATATAGAATTTGTTATTCAAGTGATAATTTCGCAATAAGACCAGATAAATTTATAATCACTAATATCCCTAAAGAAAAAATTAAAGCTGGAAAAGAATTTAATTTAACTATTAAAGCATTAGATTATAAAGGAAATCCTACTAAAGATTATAATGAGACATTAACATTAAAAGGCAATAGTTCTCCAAGTTTGGAATATAATGATACAAACTTTTCCAAAGGCTGTATTACAGGAATACTTAATGGAAAGAATTTACAATTTAAAAACGGAGAAGTAAATGTGACCTTGAATTATTCGGAAGCAGGGGAGTTAAATATTACAATAAAGGAAATAAACGGAAGTGAATTTGCTAAAGTAGATAAAAACGACGATACTAATTCTCAATTATTTATTATTCCTGCATCAATTCAATTAAAATTTATTCCGGATCATTTTAATATATTTGCTAATTATTATAATTTTAACCATTCGCAATTTACTTATATTTCAAATGATTTGAATATGTCTTCTATTTTGGATATTAATATAACGGCTCAAAATGAACAAAATAAAACTACAAAAAATTATAATTCAAAATGTTATGCAAAAGATTCTGATTTGAATATTTCTTATGGCAGTGTCCCTTCTAAACTTACAAAAATTTTAGTAAAAGAAAATAATAATGAAACAAATATAACTATACCTAATACTATTAACTTGAAGTTTACAAAAGATATTTTCACAACCGATCACAATGGAAGTGCAGATTTAAATTTAAAAATTAATTTTAAAAGAAATCCAAGAGTTTTAATAAATGAATTTAACTTTACGGTAAAAGATATAAATGTAAGCGATAAAGATGATGTAATGGGGAGTGATGCTTTGGATAAAAACGCAACTTTTAGATATGGAAGAATTGATGTTCAAAATATAGGAGGTTATAGCAAAGAGCTTAATACTACATATAAATATGAATATTGGACTAATGATGGTTGGATTGTTAATAAAGAGCATAACTCTTCAATTTTTGGAGATGTAAATGAAAGTAAATCATATCATCCTTTTGTAACTATGGATGTAAATCATACTATCAAAAGCGGTAAAGAAAATATATCGTTATCAACAACTCACGCTATTCCTTACAGCACAAAAATCCATTTGGCTATTCCAAGTTGGCTTTGGTATAATCCTTTAGCTGAGAGTTATAAAAATCCATCAGCTACAAATCAAAATTGTCTTACTCATCCGTGTGAGAGTGTTACATTTAATAAAATCAGTATCGGATGGGGTGGAATTGGTAAAGATAATGTAAAATCAAGTGAAACAAATAGAACTGCTGAAATAAATGCTTCTTTGAAAAAAGTAAAAGCAAATAAATCTGAAGTCAAAAAGCTTAACTGGTAATCTTGACTTTTTCTTTCTTTTCTTTATAATGGGATAAAAAGGATTTATTTTGTCTCTTTTTAAAATTTTTAAACAATTAATAAATAATGGCAAATTTTACGAAGCTCATGAGGTTTTGGAAGAATATTGGCATACAATAAGAAAAACTTCTAATCCTTATAAAAATGTATATAGAGGCTTTATAAATGCAGCTGTTGCATTGGAGCTTAAAAAACGAGGAAGAAAAAATTATAAAAAAGTCTGGGCGACATATGAGAAATATAAATTTCTTTATAAAAAAGAAAAAAAGTTTATTGAAATTATGGATTTTTTGGATTCAAAAAAGCCTTCTTAATATCTTTCCCAAAAAAATTTTATCCATTCTTTTGTCTCATGAAAATAAAAATCAGGTTTGAATTTTGAAGTTGGTTTATAAAAAATTGATAATGTTTTAAAATTTACATCAGGATATTTTTGTTTTAAAATTTTTAAAACTTCAATAAAAGTATCTCCACTGTCGCTGATATCATCAACAATTAATATATTTTTAAATTTTTCTAAATTTGGAATATTGAAAACATTTATATTTTCTTTTTTTTGTTCTTTTTCATAAGATACAGCATTTATTGTAAAAACATTTCTTATATTAAAAATTTCTGCTAAATTATGTGCAAGTGACAAACCTCCTCTAGCAATAGCTACAATAGCATCAGATTTGGGAATATTTAATTTATTTAAATCATTTTGAAAATCATTATAAGTATAATCTCTCATTTTTATCCTTTTAGGTATAATTATATCAATTGAATATTAAAGGAATTAAATGGGGCATTTTATATTTAAATTTTTAAAAGAATTAAACTCAGCAACATCTACTAAAATGATGATTTTAGCTGTTGTTTTAGGTCTTATGGCAGGTTTTTTACCTTTTGTTAATTTCTTTACTATTTTGATTTTTATTACTGTTTTGGTATTTAGAATTCCTATTGGTCTTTTTTTGGCATCTTTTTCCTTTTTTGAAGTTATAGGATATTTTCTTGATTCTGTTTTTAATAAAACGGGGGCTTTTTTATTAAATCTTTCTTTCTTGAAACCTTTATGGACATTTTTTTATAATATTCCTTTTTTTAGATGGAGTGGATTTAATAATACTATTGTAATGGGTAGTTTGGTGTTGGGAATTGTTTTTGGAATTATTTTATATTTTGTTTTGGATAAATCCATTAAATTATATAGAACCAAAGTTTTTGAAAAGCTTAAAACAAAAAAATATCTCTCTTGGCTTGTTCCTAATGAAAAAAATGGAATAATAAGAATAGCAGGAGTCGGATTTATAGGTATTTTAGCAGCGGGGATTATTTTGTTTTTTATGTTTTTGCTTGACCCGATTGTTAAATATTCTTTAGAATTTGGTCTGTCTCATATACTTCATAAAAAAGTTGCTATTGAGAAAGTGGATACAAGCATTAAAAACTTATCTGTAAATATAGAAAATATGCAAATAGGGGATATTTTATTTAAAAAAGTTTATACCAAATTTGACTGGGGAAAAATTGTATGGAGAAAATATAAAATAGATGATTTAACATTTATTGCCAAAACAGATAAAAATATTTTTAATTTGATTAAAAGAAGTTCTTCAAATTCAAATAAACCAAAAAATAAAAGCGGTTTTAATTTAAATATCAAATTACCGTCTGCGGATGAATTTTTGGCAAAACAGCAGTTAAAGTCACTTAAGGCAATAGAAAAACTAAAAACCGATTACAAAAAAGTATATAAAGATTTAAAAAAAGTAGATATAAAAAAATATAAAGCCGAGTTTGATAATTTAAAATCAAAAATAACTTCTTTAAAAAGTGTTAAAATAAGTTCTCTTAATGATTTTCAAAAACTGGAAGGTGATATTAATTCTATTAAAAAAGAGACAAATAATCTGCTTAAAAAAATAAAACAGAATAAAAATTTATTAAGTAATGATAAAAGATTAATAGAAAAAGATTTGAAAAATTTAAAAATTGTTCTTAATGAAGATACAAACAATATAAAATCAAAATATAAAATGATAAAAAATAAAGAGTATTTAAATTTTGCTGAAACTATGTTGAAACCGAAAATCAGTAAATATATAAAAACAGCTTCTTTAATTTACGAAAAAGTAAAACCTTATATTCATTCTTCAAATAAAAAAGAAAATGAATATGTAAGGGCAAAAGGTATTTATATTAAATTTAAAGATAAAACAAATTATCCTGATTTTGTGCTGGTTAAATCTTTGGGTGAAGTTGAAACTTCTATTGCAAAATGGAATATAAAAGCACGTAACATTTCTGATAATCAACCTTTGCTAAATAAAAGGGCTTTTATTAAAATTACCGGGAAAAGTAAATTTTTTGATGTGGGTGTAGATGTGAATTATTTAAAAAATATTCAGTTTTCAGGTTATGGCAATAGAGTGGATATTAAAAAATTGGATTTGAATTTATTTAGTTTAAAAGCTTTGGCTAATATCAAAATAAACGGTGTGATTGCAGATAAGAATATTAATTCAAAAATTTTTGTTTATTTTTATAAACCTCATTTTATTCCTAAAAAAAGCATAAAAATTTTAAATGAATTAAATTCTATAAAACATTTTAAAATTTTAATTGCTTTAAAAGGTAAAATTGATTCTCCTAAAATTAAAATTAGTTCCGATCTGAATAAATACTTTTCCAAAATTATAAAAAATAGAGTTAATAATTTAATAAATAAAAATATCAAAAAAGCCCAGAAACTTTTAGATGAAAAAGTAAACAACTCATTAAAAGGTATGAAATTAAATGATGTCAATTTGAAATTAAAAGATTTAAATTCTTTTGAAGATATTAAGAAATTAATCAATAAAGAATTAAAAGATATTATAAAATCTAAACAAAAAAGTATATTGAAAAACAAGATTAAGAAATTTTTGCCGTTTTAGTGGTGCCCAGGGACGGAATCGAACCGCCGACACAAGGATTTTCAGTCCTTTGCTCTACCGACTGAGCTACCGGGGCTGGTAGGTTGAAATTATAATGAATTAAACTTAAATAAAACTTAAAATTTAGCTTTAATTATTAAAAAGATTTTTTAATTTCCCTTTACATTCCTGGTAAGCCAGTTCTTTAGCTGTATTGAAATCCTGAATGGAAGAGGCGGCACATATTAGAGAATAATTTTTAGAATGGTTATCGGCTTTTATTTTTAAATTCAAATAAATTGTTGTTATTTTATAATTTCCTATTTGTTTATATTTTGTATTTTGATGAATAAAAATTTTTATATTTCCATTTTTAGAAGTTTGAATATTTAAAATATCTTCCATTATGTTTTTTATATTTTTATTATTAGAAACAATAAAAACGCTTAAATTATTGAATTTTTTTATAATTTCTTTTTTTAGGTTGATGATTTGAGTTAGTTTGTTTTTACACAAAGGGTAAAGTGCATTGATGTTTTTTAATTTTTTAATTTTTTGATTTAATAGAAAAATAATTTTTTTATAATTTAAAAATATATTCAAAGAGGTTTTATCAATATCAGGATAATTTATATTATTACATATATATTTTGCATTTTCTATTCTGTTTATTTGGATTAGGATATAATAATTCTCTTTTTTTTGCAGTTTTAAGATTTTGTATTGACTAAATTCAATCGGATTTGTTTTTGTTTCAATATTAAAAATAGAATTATTTGAGTAGCTTGTTGTATCATTCCCTTTGTATTGGTATTTAAGAGATTTATACATAGATTTTACAATTACTGAAATTTTGGCACTTGCATTTGCCAAAGCATTATTTATAGCTTCTTGTTTTGTTTTTCCGACTCCTGTGGCATAAATAATGTTATTATTGTCATTATAGATTTTATTATACCATTGTGGAGGATTTGGAGATGAACAGGCTATAAATAAAAGGATTGAGGGTAAAAGAAAAATTAGTTTTCTCATTAAAAGATATTCCAAAAACTGAATTTATAATTCATTTTTATATAATCTCCTATTTTTATTGGTTGAATTGTTTTTTTCACAATAACCCAGCAATCATTTTTGTTTACAATATTACTGATAATTCCATTACCGATTTTTATATTTTCAATAATTTTTTTATTACTAAAAGGCATATTTATTATTTTTTTTGTATATATATCTACTTTTTCATACTTTTTTGCACCGTTTTTTCTGCCAAGAGTGGTGTGAAGTATGATATTATTATCTTTTTTTCTTATTTCAAAGATATATCCTTTTGGTGTAAAAAATTTATATAATTGGTATTTGGCATTATCTATGCTTTGTGAGATTCCGTTAAGAATCACATAGTTTTTAATATGCTGATAGTGTGAAGTTGTTGTAGAAAAACAACCTGTTGTATATATGGATTTTAAGAGTTGGTATGGCAATACATTATATATATTTATATATCCGTTGCTGCAGGATTTGTATAAATAGTAACCTGGAATTTTATATGTATGTCCTTTTTTATCTTTGTAATATTTAGGAGGAATGTATTTTTCATTATATGTTTTTGGGGTTATATCTTCAATGATTATAAAATTAGCCTGATTTAAGTCGCTGTTTGTTGCTTTTGCATTTTCGGCAAGTTTGATTTCGTTTATAATATTTGATTTTCTTGTTAATATATTTATATATTTGGAATTAATTAATAAATTAGCTAAATCTTCTTTAGCTTTTTCTTCATAAAAATTTCTGTTTTTGGTAAAAATTATAATATATGGTTTATTATTTATATCTCTTTTAGTCGGAAGTATGGCCGCTTTTGGGGCAATTATGGGATGATATTCATTTAGATTTATTTTTGGGGCACATCCTAAAAAAAATATAACAGCTATTGAAGTTATAATGATTTTATACATTTTTTAAACTCTTCTCCTCTTTTTTTGTAATTTTTAAACTGGTCTAAACTGGCACAAGATGGGCTAAGCATAGCTATTTCATCATTTTTTAAATTTTTATCAATTTTTTTGACAGCATTATCAAGAGTATGCATATCAAAAAAAGGAATAGAATATTTTTTAGCTAGATTTATAAATTTTTCTCTATCTTCACCAATAATATAAATAGCAATATTTGATTTACTTATAAATTTAAATAAATCTTCAAAATTTTGCCCTTTTTCATCTCCGCCTATAATAAGATGAATTTTTTTATTTTTATATCTTTTTAGGGCGTTAAGTGTGGCATCTATATTTGTAGCTTTAGAGTCATTTATCCAGGTTCTATTTTTAGAATCTACAATTTTTTCCAGTTTATGAGGGTCAATATTAAAGTTTTTTAGATTTTTTTCTTTGAAATAGAGTATTTTATAAACAGCTTTTGCCAGTAATTCATCAAGCAAAAACGGAATTTCAAATTCTTTTGTTTTTATATTAAAATAATTTATTAAATCTTTTTCATTTTCATAAAGAACTTTAAAAGCATCTGTTTTGGTATTAAGCTTTTTTGGCATTATTACAATATCTCTTTTTGACATTCTTTTAAGAGGGGAGAGTTTTGCTTTTTTGTATTCTTCAAAACTTCCGTGCCATGAGATATGGTCTTCATTTAAAGGCAAAATAATAAAAATATCAGGTTTTGCTTTTTTGGTATAAAAAAGCTGAAAAGAACTGACTTCAATAACCCATTTTTTGTTTTTATTAAGTTTTCCAAGAGGAATACCGATATTACCTCCCATTTGGCTGTTTTCAAGTAAAAAATTAATCATTTGAGTTGTTGTGGTCTTTCCATTTGTGCCTGTTATCCATATTTGAAAAATATCAGGATTATAATAAAAATCAAGCTCACTTATTAAATTTTTGGATTTTTTTATTAAGGAATTATTCGGGGGAATTCCGGGTGATGTTATTTCAAGTTTTGATTTGTTTTCATCAAAAAGATTTGAGGGCAAAAGTTTATTGCCGTATTTATCAAAGCTTATCTCTTTGAAAGTATCATCATAAATATGCCATCCTCCGCTTTTTGCTATTTCTTTTGTAGTAATTCCATATCCAAAAAGAGATTTCATTTTACTATTTCCTTTAGGGCTTGCCCTATATCGCTTGAGAGTTTGATGTTAAAAAACGGTAAAGATTTTTTATAAAGAGAAATATTTACAAATACGATATTGTTGTTATATCTTTTCTTTAAATTTTGTTCAACGGTGATTAAATTAGAAATTTTATCAACCAAAATTCCTTTAACCATAGAAGCTATATATATTTTTCCATCTGCATATTTTTTTAGTTTTTCGATAGATATGTTTCTGTCTGTTGCAACTGTTTTTAGGAAGTTGTTGTATGTTGGAAGCAATAGATGGGATAAGAGATATTTTTTATCAGCCGGTGAAAATTTTTTAAAAAGACTTACAGGCTCTTTATATTTTCCGACTGTTAAAGTGTCTTCTTCAATTCCTAGTTTTTCAGCAAGTTTTTTTAGAACAAAATGAGGCATAATAACACCTATACTTCCTACAACTGCATTTTTGTTTGCAATAATAGGTTTTATTGCACTAATAATATAATATCCTCCGCTTGCAGCCATGCTTTCCACATAAACATTTACTTTTTTTATTTTGTTTATATACTTAAGATATGCGTTAAACTCATCACTTGCGCTGGGACTTCCACCGGGAGTATTGAAAATAAGCAGATATTCCTTGCAGTTTTTATCTTTTTTTAAACTATTCATTTTAGCCATAATATTGTTGATATAAGGGACAGTTATAGTTTTATTAATATTTATTACAGCAATATATGGTTTGTTTATTGTTTTTTTTATAAAAGTGCTTTTAAAAGCCATTAATAAAAAAACAAGTTCAGCTAATATTAATAAAGCAACACCAAATAATACAATTTTTTCTTTTAATGCTTTTAATTTGAATATTTTAAGCTCAGCATTTAATTTTTCGTCCATATTTTTTCCTTTTATCTTATTTTAATACTTAAAATTGCAATTAAATTTGTAATAAAAGCAATTATCCAGAATCTTACCGTAATTTTATTCTCTTTCCAGCCTAGCTGTTCAAAATGATGATGAATAGGTGCCATTTTAAAAATTCTTTTACCTGTTGTTTTATAAGAAGTTACCTGAAGTATAACAGATATTGTTTCTATAATAAATACAAAACCTATAAAAAACAGTAAAATTTCACTTTTTGCCAAAATTGCCAAAACTCCTATTAAAGCACCTATTGTCAAACTTCCGCTATCTCCCATAAAAATATCAGCCGGATTTGCGTTATACCATAAAAACCCAAGAAGTGAGCCTGTTATTGCTGTGGCTATTATAACTATTTCTCCAACTCCAAGTTCAAATGGAAAAAAAAGATAATGGCTAAAAATTGCATTTCCTAAAATATATAAAAAGATACTTAAGGTAAAAAATGAAAATATACTAGGAATAGTGGCAAGTCCATCAAGTCCGTCTGTAAGGTTTACGGCATTACTCATTCCTACAATTACAAATGTCCAAAAAAATACGGCAAAAAATCCCATATTAAAAAGAGGATGTTTGTAAAAAGGAATATAAAAATATGTATCGAAATGGTGAAAATATAAAATTAAAGAAATAAAAAAAGCTAAAATTGTCTGTAAAAAAAATTTACTTTTGGCGCTAAGTCCGGCTTGATTGTTTTTATTTAAAATTTTTCCTAAATCATCTATCATTCCAATTCCCATAAATCCTAACATTGTAATGAAAGTGATTAAAACATAAAAGTTAAATTTTACGCTTAAAATAGAAGCTATAAAAGCACTTAAAATGAATATTACTCCCCCCATACTAGGAGTTTTACTTTTGTTTTTATGATTTTTGGGAGCTAAATCATAAATAGGTTGAGTGGTTTTTTGTTTTGCCCATTTTATAAATATAGGTAAAGAGCATAAAGTAAGTATAAAAGCTGTAAAAAATGCAATAATTGCTCTAACTGAAATATAATGAAAAATATTTATATGAAAATGCTCATATAAAAGATATAACATAAATATCCTTTTTTTGGGTAAAATTGTATCTAAAAAAAGGAGAAATTATGACATTTAGCGGTAAAAATGCGCTTATTACGGGAGCTAGTAGAGGAATTGGAGCTGAGATTGCAAAAGTTTTGGCGGGATATGGTCTTAAAGTTTGGATAAATTATAGAAGCAATGTCCAGATGGCGGATAAATTAAAAGAAGAAATAGAGAGTAATGGCGGAAATGCTGCTGTAATAGGATTTGATGTAAGCGATGAAAAAGCTTTTATTGAAGCAATTAAAACAATTATTGATAATGATGGGGAGCTTAGTTATTTAGTTAATAATGCGGGAATTACAAATGATAAACTTGCTATGAGAATGAGTGTTGAGGATTTTAAAAAGGTAATTGATGCAAATTTAGTTTCTACTTTTGTAGGATGCAGGGAAGCTTTAAAAGTAATGGGCAAAAAAAGATTTGGAGCTGTTGTAAATGTCGCAAGTGTGGTGGCCGAGAGTGGAAATGTAGGACAGGCTAATTATGTGGCAAGTAAAGGCGGGGTAATTGCAATGACAAAAACATTTGCCCTAGAAGGTGCTCCTAGAAATATCAGATTTAACAATGTGACTCCTGGATTTATTGATACGGATATGACAAAAAATCTGCCTGAGAAAGTAAAAAGTGAGATTTTAAATAAAATTCCTTTAAAAAGACTTGCAAATCCAAAAGAAGTTGCAAATGCTGTAGCATTTCTTTTAAGTGATGAGGCTGGCTATATTACAGGAGAAACGCTAAAAGTTAATGGCGGAATGTATATGTGATAAAAATAGAATAAAAAGGGAAAAGAGATAAAATTTGTAAATTAAATAAATTTTATGTTAAAATACTGAAATAAAAAAATTAAAGGAGCAAATAATGGCATTATTTGATGAAGTAAAAGAAGTAATAGTAGAACAACTAAATGTTAGCCCTG
>Ga0256829_1000378_pt1 | contig 47205 bp, 39 predicted proteins | sample 131447metaG_FD_185979 | JGI IMG/M metagenome (GOLD analysis project Ga0256829, IMG submission 185979) | Hydrothermal vent microbial communities from Lau Basin, Pacific Ocean - 131-447 | ecosystem: Environmental > Aquatic > Marine > Hydrothermal vents | place: Pacific Ocean: Lau Basin | collected... | reverse complement strand
AGCTTATTTTATTGGCTTTCTCTATTTTTAAAAGCATGGAAGAGTATAAGCCTTTAACAGCTAAAATATAAATAGATGATTTTGTGTAAATATGCTTTTTTTCAGCTTCTTTTAACACGGAATCTACAATACCCTTTATCCTAAATCCTAATCCCTAAATCCCAAATCCTCACCTTCCCTCTAGCGGATTATCGCTTCGCTTTTTAACTCTTTTAGGCTCATCTTCTTGTATAGATAAAAACTCTGCTTCTGCAAATTGGGAGCCGTAGATTATGCAGCCTTTGCATCCTGGGTTGCATTTGTGTTTTAGTTTTCTGCACCAATCACTCTGTCCGCTTTCGCTTATTGTCATGAATTGACATCCCCAGCCACTTGCCATTTTAGTACCTCACTTCGAAACTGTTTGAAAATTTAACTTCCTCAGAACACATTGACATCTCTACTCCAGTTACTTCACTTTTTGGAGAACCCTCGTTTAAAATTTCTAAAACTTCTGATATATTTTGATTAGGTTCTGTTTTTAGAGTTACCTCAACCGTACCATCGCTTAAATTTTTTACAAAGCCTACATAGCCAGCTTTTGCTAAAGCTTGCGATACATGCTTTCGGTAGTAAACTCTTTGAACCTTACCTTTTACAATAAATTTAGCACATCCCATTATTAACCTCTAAATATTATTAACTGAAGTTACACACTATCACTATATAATAATTAAACTCTATTCTTCATATACGGCTTTAGAACCTCTGGAACATCGATGCTTCCATCTTCATTTTGATAGTTTTCCATAATTGCAATTAGGGTTCTTCCAACAGCTAATGCTGAGCCATTTAATGTATTTGCTAATTTATTTTTTTTGCCATCTTTGTAGCGAATTTTTGCTCTTCTTGCCTGAAAATCTCTTGTATTACTTACTGAGCTTATTTCTCTATATTTGTTTTGTCCCGGTAGCCATACTTCTAAGTCTATAGTTCTTGCTGCACTAAAGCCTAAATCACCACCGCATAGCTCTACCAAACGGTGCGGAAGTCCAAGAGCTGTTAAAATATCCGAAGCATTTTGTACCATCTTGTCAAACACTTCTTCGCTCTGCTCTGGTGTTGTTATTGCCACCATTTCTACTTTGTCAAATTGATGTTGGCGAATAATTCCTCTTGTATCTCGCCCCGCACTTCCTGCCTCTTTTCTAAAACATGGAGTATATGCCGTCATTAGTAGTGGAAGTTCGCTCTCTGCTAAAATTTCGTCGTTAAACATATTTGTTAGTGGAACTTCTGCGGTTGGAATTAGGTATAAATCTTCGCCTTCTATTTTAAATAAGTCATCTTCGAATTTTGGCAACTGCCCCGTTCCTTGCAACATTTTAGAGTTACTTAAAACTGGTGGGCATACTTCGTTAAAGCCATTTTTTGTATTAAAGTCTAAGAAGAAATTAATAAGTGCACGCTCTATTTTAGCAGCATCTTTTCTTAAAATTGCAAAACGACTTTTTGCTAGTTTTACGCCACGCTCAAAGTCTATCCAACCATTTTTGTCTGCTAAATCCCAATGCTCTTTTGGCGTAAAGCTAAACTCTTTTGGAGTTAAAACTTTTTTTATCTCTACATTATCATCTTCGCTCTCACCCTCTGGTACAATATCATCTGGGAAGTTTGGAATATTTAGAGCCTTTTTTTCCAACTCTTTCTCTAGCTCATCAGCTCTGTTAGATAGCGTAGTAGCTTTTTCTTTTAAGGCATCTAATTTAGCTTTTAATTCAGCTATATCTTTACCTTGAGCTTTATAAGCCCCAAACTCTTTAGACAGAGCTTTCTGCTCGGCTCTTGCATTTTCAAATTCTGCCTTTGCCTCTTTGAGTTTGGCAAAAAGCACTTTCAAATCATCTAAAAGTGCACTATCTACACCTTTTTTTGCTAATTTAGCAGCTGCTTCATCAAAGTTTTTCTCTATATATTTTAAATCTATCATTTGTAGTTCCTGAGTAAGGATGAGGGGTGAAGGATGAAGGATGAAGGAAACCAAAGTAACCTTCAACATTCAACCTTATGCCTTCTACCTAAAAAATTAATAAAATTATATATAAAATAAGATAAGAAGAGGATAGAACTCAGGCAATGCCTGAGCAATTATTTAATATTTGTAATGTAAACCAACTGATATACCAGAAGTATGGTCTATGCTATCACTTGCTGATAGGTTATATCTATATCCTAAATCGAAGTCTACATTATTAGTTATACTCATAGTAGCGCCAACTTGTCCACCATATGTTAAACTTTTAATATTTTTGGTATCTGTATCTAACGAAATTAGACCAGCATTTAAACCAGCATACGGACGAATACCATATGTATCTAGCATTAGGTTATCCATTCCCAAAAAGAAATAATCTAACTGTAATAGACCTCTTGTGTATGCATTTGCTTCGCCATTATTAGAGAAATGTTCTAATACTGCCATTGTTCTCCAATCTATATTTTGAGCACCAAATCTTAAACCAAAAGACATACCACTAGCACTAATTCCATCTGCATCTGAAGCTAATACACCATCAACTTCCATACCTACGAAAGGTCCTTGCATTGTAGAATCTGCAACAGGTGTAGCTACTGGTACTGATGTTACAGGTTCTGTAGCCTTCATATTTTTTCCTGTATCATCTAAGTTTGCACTTAATGTTGCTGATGCTCTTTGTGTACTATTTTTAGCACTTTGTTGAACATTTGTTAACTGATTATTAGCATCTACTGCTAATGTACCATCTATATTCTCTGCCATCAAATTTAGAGAGAATAGTAATGAAATCGAGGTAACTACTGCTAACTTTCTCATTGTGAACCCCTTTTAATATTTATAAATGTTAAACATAGAATAACATATCTAATATTAATTAATCTTAAAAAATATGGAAAAAGAGAGATTTGTGTGAAAAAATGTTTACTTTGTTGATTTTTAGGGATTTTTTTAAGAAGTGGTAGCAAGGGGGGAACTTGAATCCCCGACCTCCGGCTTATGAGACCAGCGCTCTAACCAGCTGAGCTACCTTGCCACTAAGTAATTGTGAGCGAAATATTAACCAAATAAACATTAAATTAATATTAAACTAAAGAAAAAATAACTATTTTTTTATAGCTAAGAATAGGCAGTCACTTTTATTGAGTCTAATAGACTAAAGATTATTTAGTTTTTGATACAAAAACTATTGACATTTAAAAAAAATCTTACTATAATAGCAACACAAAAATTTATGGTAAGGAGAAAGAGAATGAACTTTCAACCATTAGCTAATAGAGTATTAGTAGAAAGAGAAGAAGAGGTAACAACAACAGCAAGTGGAATTATTATTCCAGATAATGCAAAAGAGAAGCCTCTACAAGGTAAAGTTTTAGCAGTTGGTCCAGATGCAGTAGAAGAAGGCATCAACGAGGGTGATACAGTAGTATTTGGTAAATACTCTGGAAGCGAAATCACACTAGATGGCAAAGAGTATTTAATTTTAACAAGCGATGATATTTTAGGATTATTAAAATAGTTTATTTTGGAATCGATGGCTTTAGCCTCGCACTATTTTATGCGACTAAGGTCAGTATTTCCACAAAAGATATAAAACAATAATATATAGTATAAGGAGAAAGAGATGGCAAAAGAGATATTCTTTAGCGATGCAGCAAGAAATGGTTTATATTCAGGTGTTAAGAAATTAGCAGACACTGTAAAAGTTACAATGGGACCAAGAGGTAGAAATGTATTAATTCAAAAGAGTTTTGGTGCTCCAAGTATTACAAAAGATGGTGTATCAGTAGCAAGAGAGATTGAGCTAGACGATACACTAGAGAATATGGGTGCACAACTTGTAAAAGAGGTTGCAAGTAATACAGCAGACGAAGCTGGTGATGGTACAACAACTGCAACAGTTTTAGCACACTCTATCTTTAAAGAGGGTCTTAAAAACATTACAGCAGGTGCAAACCCAATCGAAGTAAAAAGAGGTATGGATAAAGCGGCACTTGCAATTACCGAAGAGCTTAAAGCCACTGCAAAAGAAGTAAAAGATAAAAAAGAGATTGCACAAGTTGCAACTATTTCTGCAAATTCAGATAGCAAAATTGGTGATTTAATCGCAGAAGCTATGGAAAAAGTTGGCAAAGATGGCGTTATTACTGTAGAAGAAGCTAAGGGTATTAACGACGAGCTAGATGTTGTAGAGGGTATGCAGTTTGATAGAGGATACCTAAGCCCATATTTCGTAACAAACAGCGAAAAGATGACAACTGAGTTAGAGAATCCTCTAATTTTAATTACAGATGCAAAAATTAGTTCTTTAAAAGATTTAATTCACCTATTAGAGCAAACTCAACAAACTAGCCGTCCGTTACTAATTATTGCAGACGATGTAGAGGGCGAAGCGTTAGCAACACTTGTTCTAAACAGATTAAAAGGTATTTTAAATATTGCAGCAGTTAAAGCACCAGGCTTTGGCGATAGAAAAAAAGAGATGCTAAAAGATATTGCTATCTTAACAGGCGGTACACTAATTACTGAAGAGTTAGGCTTATCTTTAGATAAAGCAGAGCTAGACCAATTAGGACAAGCAGCAAGAGTTGTAATCGATAAAGATAGTACAACTATCGTAAATGGTCAAGGCGATAAAGCTGAAGTAGAAGCTAGAGTAAATGAAATTAGAGCACACATCGAAAATACATCTAGCGAATATGATAGAGAGAAACTTCAAGAGCGTTTAGCAAAACTAAGCGGTGGTGTTGCAGTTATTAAAGTTGGTGCAGCAACAGAGACAGAGATGAAAGAGAAAAAAGACAGAGTAGATGACGCCCTAAGTGCAACAAAAGCAGCAGTAGATGAAGGTATCGTAATCGGTGGTGGAGCAGCACTTGTAAAAGCTGGAGAGAAAGTAAGTATCGAACTAGAGGGCGACGAAAAAATCGGTGCAGAAATCATTTTAAGAGCGATTAAAGCACCAATTAAACAAATTGCAGAAAATGCAGGTTTCGACGCTGGCGTTGTAGCAGACAGAGTAAGCCACAGCGAAAATGAGAGCGAAGGTTTCAATGCAGCAACTGGCGAGTATGTAGATATGTTCGAAGCTGGAATTATCGACCCACTAAAAGTTGAAAGAGTAGCTCTACAAAACGCAACAAGCGTTGCAAGCTTACTATTAACAACAGAAGCAACAGTAAGCGAAGTAAAAGAAGAACACATAAACCAAGCCCCAATGTCACCAGATATGGGTGGCATGGGCGGAATGGGAATGATGTAATTTAATTTACACTTCCCTCTTTTTTATATTTTCAACTAAGCAGGTTTTCGCCTGCTTTTAGATTTTTTAAATCAAAAATTTAACTTATACTTCTTAACAAACAATTTTGCAACCTTATATGCAATCTTAGCTCCTGGTATAAACGAATTAATTGTGTCAGGTAGAAATTCATCTAAAAATATAGATTTCATCTCCTCTTTAGTATCATCAAAAATCTCTTCTTTTAATTTATCTCTATTTTTATAGATACTAAAATATAGCAGTAACTGTTTAGAGAGTTCAAGCTCTTTTAGCTCAGAAAACTCATCAATATTTTTTAAATGCTCGGCTCTTTTTTCACCATCTAGCCACTCTTGTCGTACCTCTTCATCATAATATCCAAAATAACGCATAAATGCTTGATGAACAAGAATATCTTGATTAATTCCATTGAATATTCTAGCTACATAATCGCTATCTTCCATAAATACTAAATTAAAAAATGCATCACACTCTTCAATACTCAATTTATCTATAGGAGACCATTTGACATCTTTTTTTGATGTGTTAGAGACAACAAAAGAGTGTAGTTTTATCGAATCTCCCCACTCTTTTTCTAGCTCTTTTACATAATAGGGTGCTTCGCAAACCTTCCATTTTGTCTCAGAATTTCTAATGCCTTTGGGGTCACAAAAGATAATATGTTGCTCTTTAGCTTCATCTGTGTACCAGAGTATAAAATCAGGGTAAAATAAGCCATCATCGGCAATAAGCCCAATATTTCCTTTTGATTTGTTTCTTAAAATTACTACATCCAAATTATATTTATCTATATACTCTTGCAAATCACAAACAAATTTAAACTCATCGGCATTTAATTTATCGGGAGTTATCTTAACCTCTTCAATATCTTTAAAATAGCTATCATCAGAATCGAGTATATTTTTGTAGTTTTGGGTAAATTTCTTATTTAAGCACTTTTGATAAGTTTCATAATTTGTTTGGCTATTAGAGTGCGGATCGATAGCCAAAGGTTTATAGTAGTGATCTATCACTCTATCTATAAACATTTTATAGCTCTTATCTGCCTCTAACCTCTTTACTACCTCTTTAGCATCGGCTGTTTTTTCTAAGATAAATTTTACATCATATCTGTCTATATAGTCATCTTTGTCTATAGTTTTATCATAATGATAGCTCTGTTTTGTCTCGTTATAGGTAATTTTGTTTTTTATTTTTGAGATAAGCGTATAGGCAATTTTTAGTATAAGTTTTTGATACTGCTTAGGTGTGCTTACAACTCCATCGTATTTAATAACTATGTGCTCTTTTTGTAATAATCCGACAATATAAGACAGATCAAAATTATCAATATTTATCTTACTTTGCTCTAGTTTTTTTGCTATAAGTTTTTCGATATATGCTCTATCTATAAAATTTTCAAGCCATGCTATCTCTTTATATTTTATTGTACTCTCTTTTTCTATTAATAAATCAATACTCAAAGGCACATCAAAAGTAACTTGCTTTTTTTGCCCATCTAAAACATACGCTATATTTAGTTTGCTCTCTTTAATCTCTAAACTCTCTACCTCAACTACACTATCAATATCTATCGCCCTCTTATCGATATAAAAAATAGGCAACTGCTTCTCTTTATGCTGTTCTAAAATAGTTACCTCTTTACTTAGAGTAATGCTTTTTTTATAAATATCGGTATCTTCCTCTACAAACTTGCTCAAATAGGTGCTTCGTAAACTGTAGATAAAAAGAGTTTCCAAATATTTTAGTAGTTCATACTTCTCTTTGCTTAAACTACTATCTTTAGAGTGTGATAAAAACTCTGTTTTGCCATCATTCTCTTTTACATAATACTTCTCACTTCTTTTTCCATCATCTTTTAAACCTCGAAGCCTAACACCCCTACCAAACATCTGTATAATAGTAGGTCCACTCCCTGTTCCAAAATTGATAAGACATATCTGGCTTGCTCTAAAGCTGTTCCATCCGGCACTAAATTTTCTACTTCCTATCAAAATGTTTATTGGGCTATCTTCATCATCTATATTTTTAAAAAGATAATTTTCATTGGTAAACTTGATATTTTTAGAGATAATCTTTCCATTTTCGATAAGCTTAGCAATATTGCTATTTTCTAAAAACTTACCAACATCTCCAACAGTAATAAGCCCAAAAGGGGTAGCATCTTCACCAAAAGCCATTAAAAGCTCATATTTGTTTGCACTATTTTTCAAAAGGTGCAGTGCTCCACTATTGGCATTAAATATGCCAATATACTTTTCTATAATTTTACTATCAAGATTTGCCAAATAGTCCACGATTTTAGCAATATCGCTATTCTCTTCATTGTTGGCTTTTTTCTCTTTATTCTCCGATACTGTATTGCCAGCCATTACAAGTAGTGGTCGATTTAAAAATGGCTTTCCTCTGTTTATACTCTTGTCTCTATTGTATGCAAAAAATGCCTCTATTTTTTCATTAAAGGCTTTTAAGTTTGTATCGAGGTTTCGTTTTATATCTCTGTTTTCATCTTCGGCAATTTCATCTTTTTTAACCACACCAAATTTAAAATCTTTGCCATACATATCGTTATAGAATTTGCCATAATCATACTCATAAACAACTCGTTGTGCATAATCTTCTATCTGCTCTTTTTGTGTTACATTATAAAAAGTTGCACTATACTCATACATAAAACTGTTTGTAGCATTTTTAGTTAACATATCTCTTAAGTTTACAAAAGCACTTTTATCTTTGCTTCCAAGCCCAATATGAGCCTCATCTACAAGCAAAAGCCTATACTGGCTCTCTCCTACTATCTCGTGTGACTCATTTTCATACTTGCTTATAAGCCCTTGTGTTGTCTCTATCTTGTAGCTAAATTTAAAGTCTCTAAAGTACGGATTGGCAAAAAACTCACCCATCTCATTTTGCAACTGCTCTATAAGTTCCTTAAGTGGCGAAGTGATAATAACCTCTATCTCATCTGGATTTTTATCTCTAAGGTACTCAAAGTAGTCGATTATGTTAGCTTTCATGATGATAGTTTTACCACTACCCGTTGCCATCCAGTAGGTGAGTTTATTATTTTCATTGCCATTAACAAGATAGAGTTTTTCAAAATAGTATTTGCTAAAGTAAAGTGCTAGTCTTTGGTAATACCTTAACCCAACTCCTAACTTCTCTTCCATATCTTCAAAGTCATACTCTACGCCACAAGTAGTAGCAAACTCTCTAAATTTATACCCTTTTTCTACATCTTCTATAAACTCATCATCGGGGTTTTGTATCTGCTGGTAGAGTCTGCTATCTAAGCTATCGCAAATATCTCTAAAGAGGATTAAATCACTACTCTTCATCTACTTACCCTTAAAGGTTTGGGCTAAGATTAACTCAACTCCACCAATATTTTGGTTAGTGTATATCTTGACCTCTTTTTCTTCTTTGAGTATTTTAACCCTATCTTCTACTTTTGCTTTATCTTTTCCTAACACTACCATACACTCTTTGCCATACTTATCTTTTACCTTGGCTTCAAGTAAATCATCATCAAGCTCTAAATTTATAAAATCTAAGCCTTCATGAAACAGTAGCGATGTAAACAGATCAAACTTTGCATTCTCGCTTAGTGGGTCTTTTAGTTCATTTTCCATTCTAAAGTTAATTTGGTTTTTATCTGGTTCATAAATATAGCCAAAATCTATTTTAGAGTAATCTACGCCATCAACCACTTCAAGGTTGTCTATGATGTCATCGTATTGTTCTAGTTCGATATAATGAAATATAGCACTATACCCATCTTTATTTTGTGCTTTGCCATTTTTCCACTCACTTGAAAAACTCACCTTTTTAATTCTTGGCAAAATAATGCTATCAAAGTAATCATTCATCTCAACAATAGTAAATTTTCTATTTCCGCCATCTTCTCTATTGAGATTTATTACTGCATGAGCGGTTGTTCCGCTGCCTCCAAAAAAGTCAAGGATTATATCTTTCTTGTTGGAACCTATTTGAGAGATATATTTTGGTAATGAAGAAGGCTTTGGATATTCAAAAACAGGACTATTAAATAGATTTGAAATTTCTTTATTTGCTTCTAGTACATCACCAACAAGTTCATTTGATATTAATGTTTTAGGATTTAGTTCGCTTTGTTTATAAATTTTTCTTGCATACATTACCATGCTATTTTCATTTTTTATAGCTAAATAAACGCCTTTCCCTATTTCTTCATCTAAGTATTTTTGATTCCAAATTGACATAGAAATTTTTAATTTGAATTGATTTGTTATTTTTCCATCTTTCACAGTTATATCATCCAATAACTCGTAACCATTATTATAGTCACCTTTTTTGTAGTGCCCATCTGGGAAAAGAGAATGAACATAATTTGCAGGAAATGTTAATATATGTTCGGTATGTTCTTTTTTAGTTAAAGAAAAATCACCTTTTGTATCTTCAAAACTACCATTAAGTTTTATATCGCCTGTTTTTGCAAATGATAAAATATACTCAGTATTTTTTCTTACAGAGTTACCATAGTTTGAAGGTCTAAAAGTCTTTTCCCATATAAATTTTGCAACAAAATTCTGTTCATTGAAAATTTCATTAAAAATATACTTTAACTTATGCTCTTCGCCATCATCAATACTAGTAAATATAACCCCATCTTCCCTCATCAACCTCTTAGCAACTTCAAGTCTATCATTCATCATGCTAAGCCAAGAGGCACTTTTGAAGTTATCTTTATAGACAAAGCCATCATTACCCGTATTGTATGGTGGGTCTATATAGATACACTTTATCTTGCCATCACCCTTTTTATCAGTATATTTTGGCTCCAAAAATCTAAGGGCTTGATAGTTTTCGCTCTTTATAAGTAGCCCTGAGGTCTCTGCTTCTATATCTTCAAACTGGCTTAATAGTTGATACTTAAACAGTTCATCGAAATGTTTTGTATCTATTGGGTAGCTGTAACTTTGAAGCTCTATAATATTTGGTTTCTCGTTTCTCTTTATAATGCCCAAATCTTCCCACTCTAAAATCTGCTTACCGTTAGATAGCACAACTTCAAGTAAATTTACATCTTCTATCTTGTTAGAGCTAATAATATAGTTAGAAGATTTAACCATCTTTCTCTTTTCCCAAATATACTTTTGAGACTCCTCTATCGAAGATAAAAGCTCTATAAACACATTTGCTTGATTTTTAAATACTCTTGCAAATGTTGCTATTCTTTTTGCACTCTCATCCATTAGAAGTATTGCATCGGTATCTGCAAAGATATAGTTTTTGATAAACTTATCAAGCTCTACACTCAAAAATCGTTTTAGATTTTTATGTATAAAATAGTCGCTATCTACCCCTGCGTAAAAGAGGTTTATCCCTCTATCTAGTCTATAAAAGAAGTTAAGCAAATCATCTTTTACATACAGTTTTTCAAGGTCATCTTTACTATCTAGCTCAAACTTCTCTTTTTTATCAAGCTCTAAAAATGCTTTTGCTGTAGTTTTTGTATAGACTTTAGAGGCATACTCTTTTTTATTTAACATTAGTTTTGAGACTTTAGATTTTATCTGCTTGCCATCCTCTTCGCCATTTAGCTCACATTTAAAGATATTTTTATCTTTATTAAAGAGATACTTTTTAAGGTTTTCATCTTTTATTAACTCTTTAAATCTACTTTGCAGTTTTTGCTGATTTGCATCAAGCAGTGAAGTTTCTATTGTCTTATCTTCAAATGGCAATGTCTCAAAATACTCTTTTAGCTTTTTATCTGCAAAAATGGCACTATAATCTAGTGTATCAATATCCTCTTCTATCACACTCAACATCGCCAAATAGATAGTGTGCTTTGGTGTAGCAAAGTCAGAGATGTTAAAGTTTAGAGTAATAGTGTTATCCTCTTTTTTTATAGATACAAGCCTATACTGTTTTACCTTTTTGTCATCTTTTATATCTTCATCTTTTTCGATGATGTTGGTATTTATAGTATAGTTTTGCCCTTTGTATTCAAGGCTAAGTGTAACACTATTTAAAAACTTATTTGATTTTATGTAGTAGCTATCTTTTGTTTTCCAACTAAAAAGTGTCTCCTCTCCACGATAATCTATAGCGTGAGAGCTCTCACAAGCATTTTTAGTAGCTGGTTTATTTAAGTACTCTTCATAAGCATAAGGTATGCTATAGGTTCTAAAACTTCTAGGAGTGTAACCAAAATCACCCTTTTCGTAATATAGGTTAAAAAACTGGTAAAGATACTCATATACCTTTGTAGAGTCGTATCTCTTTTCTGTTTGTGCATCTTTTAAAATTACTAGTAGTTCATCTTTATCATCTTGACAGTAATCTTCAATAGCTTTTTGAATCTGCTCTATTGTCTCTAATGGTTTTGATTTATGAACACACACTTCATAAAGTTTTTCTCTTAAATCATCAAGTTTACTCTTGCTACTAGATGAGAGTTCATTTTCAATATTTACAACAATATCATCAAGTTTTTCTCGAATTAGCTTCTCTTTTTGTCTAAAAATTTTATAAATACCAAAATTTAGCTCGCTTTTATCAAACCAAAAAATATCGTTTAAGATAAATTCTTTAAATTTTTGTTGAAAATTTTGCATGTTTACCTTCCAGTTTTATTAGATTTAATTATACTCTAATAACACTACCTACTCTCTTATAATGACAAAACTTTAGTAAATTATGAAGAAACAAAAATCATCTGTAGCTAAAATACATAATAGCAGTAGTGGAGTTTTATAAAATTAAGAGTAGGTAGCTTTAACTTATCTACTTTAGGAGTAGAGTTTCAGGTTCTATCACTGGCTAGGCAAGAGTATTAATACTCTGCCCCATTTATCTCTACAAGCTTATTCTCTACGCCTAAAAGTTCGCAAGCTCTTGCTTTTATATTGCCGATTGTAAAGCCGAATTTTTCGAATAATAGGTTTGCTGGTGCTGATGCTCCGAAGCTCTCCATTCCTAGTACATCGTCTGCGTATTTGTAATACTCTAAGCCTCTTGCTGCTTCTACTGCTAGAACTTTTGTATTTGGGTCTATTACTTGAGTTTTGTACTCTTTGTCTTGTTCGTCAAACAAATCGAAACAAGGTACAGAAACTACATTTGCTTTTACGCCCATTTTGTCTAAATAGCAACCAGCCATAAGTGATGGCATAAGCTCACTACCACTTGCCATAATTGTAAGTGTTGCACCCTCTCTCTTTTTAACAATATATGCACCACGGCTAACCTCTCCAAAATCTCTTTTTGGTTTTAGTGTTTTTAACTTTTGGCGACTTAATACAAATGCATTTGGTGCATCTATTGTTAATGCTGTTCTCCAAGCCTCAACATTTTCTGTAGCATCAGCAGGACGCCATACATAGAAGTTTGGCATAGCTCTAAATTGGCTAAGTTGTTCTATTGGCTCGTGTGTTGGACCATCTTCTCCAACTCCAATACTATCGTGTGTCCATACAAAGTAGTTTTTAATTTTAGTTAAAGCTGCTACTCTTGTTGCACCTTTCATATAATCACTAAATACAAAGAATGTTGCGTTAAATGGAATTATTGTACCATACAGTGCCATTGCGTTTGTAATTGCTGCCATTGCGTGTTCTCTAATTCCAAAGTGAATATTTTTACCCTTTGGAAAATTGCCCATATCTTTTAGCTCTGTCTTGTTAGATGGTGCCAAATCGGCACTTCCACCAATAAACCCTGGCAGTGCTTTAGAGATTGCATTTAAAATTTTACCGTTACTATAACGAGTTGCCATCTCTGCTGTATCGCTAAAATCTGGCCACTCAATTTTGCTAAAGTCCGGATTTAAAAGTGCTTCTAAAGCTTCGTTTTGTTCTGGAAGTGGAGCTTGCTTTAGTAAGTGTTTCCAAGCTCTCTCTTCTTCATCGCCTTTTTCGATAGCAGCTCTAAATTCAGCTAAAACATCTTCTGGAATATAGAATTTTTTCTTAGGGTCAAATCCCTCTTTCGCTTTTGCCTCTTCTATAATCTTTTCGCCAAGAGGTGCACCGTGAGTTTCGTGGCTACCCTCTAACTCCATAGCTCCACGACCGATAATTGTATTTGCAATTATAATAGTAGGTTTTGTTGCACTTTTAACACTTACTAGTGCCTCTTCTATCTCATCTGGGCAGTGTCCGTTTATCTTTAATACATCCCAATCTTGAGCCTTGAATCTTGCCTCTACATCTTCGCTCCACGCTATTGCTGTATCGCCTTCGATTGTAATGTGGTTACTATCATAAATTAAAACTAAATCTTTAAGCTTCAATCTACCAGCTAAAGAGCAAGCTTCGTAGCTAATTCCCTCTTGCAAATCACCATCTCCACAAAAACAGTACACTTTGTGGTCTATAAATTCGCAAGTTTCACTATTTACTTTGTTTGCTGTGTACTCTTTTGCCATTGCAAAACCAACTGCATTTGCAACGCCCTGCCCTAATGGTCCTGTTGTAATTTCTACTCCAGGAGTATGCCCATACTCTGGATGCCCTGGTGTTTTAGAGTCTAATTGTCTAAACTCTTTTAAATCCTCTAAGCTAACATCATAACCCCAAAGATGCAACAAAGAGTAAACAAGCGAAGATGCATGCCCACCAGAGAATACTAATCTATCTCTATTTATCCAGCTTGGGTTTTTAGGGTTATGCTTTAAGTGGCGACTTAAAACAACAGCAATATCTGCTAAACCCATTGGTGCACCTGGGTGTCCACTATTTGCTTTTTGTACCATATCTGCAGCTAAAAATCTAATAGTATTAGCCATCTTTTTGTGAAACTCTCTTGACATCAAAATCCTTTTTATAAGTATAAATACGATTCCTCCACAAAGGAGTCTAATTTATACTCTGTGTCTATACAAATATTTATCTAAAAGTTCTTTTAGAGCACTTTGTAATTTTGGCTCGAAACTTTTAAAATCTTCTTCGATTTTACTTGCTAAATTATTAGCATAAGCTACCGACTCTTTTAACCCAAGCAGATTAATAAAGCTATTTTTATCTTCATCATTGCCAGTTGGTTTGCCAGCCTCCTCAGCACTTAAAGTTACATCTATAATATCATCTTGCACTTGAAAAAGCAGCCCTAAATCCAAACCAAATTTATAAAGTCTATCTCTAACTTTACTATCTAACCCAACAATTACAGCACCCATAACCAAAGAGGCGGCAATTAATTTTGCAGTTTTATTTAAGTGTAAAATCTCTACCTGCTCTAAGCTTAGAGGCTTGTTTTCATAAGCCAAATCTATAGCTTGCCCAAGCACCATACCAGCTAATCCACCATTAACAGCAAGAAGCTTTACAAGCTCTATTTTAACATCATCTCTAAAACTAGCAGTAGAAATTAGCTCAAAAGCATGGGTATTAAAAGCGTCGCCTATTAAAACAGCTGTTGCCTCATCATAAAGAGTATGCAGTGTTTTATTGCCTCTACGAAGTGGAGAATCATCCATAGCTGGTAAATCATCGTGAATTAATGAATAGGTATGAAATAGTTCAACAGCAAGTGCTACTTGATAACTAGACTCTACTAGTAAGGGCTCATAAGATTCAACAATAGATAGTAGCAACTTTGGTCTAAAAAGTTTACCAGAAGCTGACATTATATACTCTATTGCACTATTATAATCTTGATAAAAGCTATCTATATGTGGAATATTACTCTTTAAGTAATCTTCAAAAGTTTGCATAAAGGCTCTTTGTATACTAGACTCCGGTTAGAAACTGAAGTCTTTTTTATTTTTCAAATTATAACAAATAGATGTTAAATAAGAACTATTTTATGCCAGCAAATTTGGCAATCTCTTTAATAATTTCTTTTTCATCTTTATCTTTTACATTTACAACTAAATCTGCAACTTTTTTATAAGCTTTTTTGCGTTCTTTATATAAAGCTTTTGCTTTTTTCAAATCTTGAAACAGCGGTCGTTTAGCTAACTTAGATTCCGCATTTTTTGCAGTGCTTAATCTATTATATATCCAATCAAAAGGTGCATCTAAATAGATAACTTTTCCTATTCTATTAATATTATCTACTTTATAAAATCCACCACCGCAACTTATAAGAGTGCCAGTTACAGATTTCTCTAGCCAAATAGCAGTATCTTTCTCTAAAGCTCTAAAGTAATCTTCTCCAAATTTTTCAAATATTTTAGGGATTCTTCTATTCTCTTTAGACTCTATTAAATCATCAGTATCTATATTATATACAGAATACTCTTTCGAAAAAGCTCTTGCTATTGTACCTTTTCCAACACCCATAAAACCAATTAATAAAATATTCTCTTTCATAATTCTCTTTTTAATGAGATTATACAATACAATTAGTAAATTTTTGGATAAGACATAGAGATATAGTAGTTAAGTTAGGTGCAACTTTACAGCTACACCCAAAATTATCAAAATATTTTAAGCTATTTTGCTTTTATGCGTAAATAGACTCTTTGCCAGCTTCAATTGCTAACAAGCCATAAAACAGAGCTCTATATTTTCTTCTATTAGATGTTCCTAACTTCACACATACTCTTTGAATCATTGCATCAAGTACACTGTTGTCATCTTCTAAACCTAATTTCTTTTTTAAATAGTTATTTCTTATTCTATCTAACTCACTCTTATCTCCACAAGCTACAATTTCTGTATCTGCTCTATAAATTGCAGGTCCTAAAGATTTTGCAATATTTGCAACATATTCATCACTAAAATCTAAATTTAACTTTTTAGACTCTGCTTGATATAATTCAATTTTATCATCAAGTTTACTCATTTTATTACTCCTTATTTTACTCAATATACTTTATTATAGCATTAATAGATAGAAAAAATCAATATAAATGTCAAATTTGAATTTTTTTGAAGAATAAGTAGTAAATAAATAGATACAATGCCACTAAAAACACATCTATTCTATTTATTCTAAGAAAATTATAACTAACTATTGCTATCAATAGTTATTACAGTATGCACATTTCCTCTTGGGTTAAAATCTGCAACTAGTTTTATCCATTTTGGATTTAGTTTTGCTTTAAGTGTATCATAAATTTCATTTGCACTGTTTTCATGACTAATGTATCTATTTGCAAATGAGTTTATATAAAGTTTAAGTGCTTTTAACTCTATTACTTTATCGTTAGGAGTGTACGATAACTTAATTGTCGCAAAGTCTGGGTAGCCACTTCTTGGACATCTGCACATAAATTCTGGCAACTCAATATCTATTACATAATTTTTCTTATGCTCATTTGGCCAGTAGTGCTCATCTAAATTTATATCAAATTCTAATATCTCTTTTTCACCGTATTTCATTATAAACCTTTCAGGTTAAGCTTAGTGCTCAGAGCTTAGAGCCTAGAGCTTCTTGATTTAAGGGTACTTCCATTGCCATTAAGTTAAGAGTTTTAACTCCATAAAATGCTTAAAGCTTTAAGCCAAGAAATGGAAGTAGATTCCTTAACTTAATAGCAATGAATGGCACCTCTAATAATAGGCAATGCCAAAACATTCAAAAAAATGTAGCGAAGCTACCCATTATTAGCTCTGAGCTCTCTACTCTTAGCTCTTAGCTTCTATTTGTGCTAAAGCACAAATAGATTACACATCAAGATGCTTAACATCTTTAGCATGTGTTTCTATATATTGTCTTCTTGGCTCTACTTCATCGCCCATAAATAGTACAAATGCATCACTTGCTGTGTCGAAATCTTCTATTTGAACACGAAGTAATCTTCTGTTTGTTGGGTCCATTGTGGTCTCCCATAACTGCTCTGGGTTCATCTCTCCAAGACCTTTGTAACGCTGAATATATGCACCTTTTTTAGCATACTCTTCTATTTTTACCAAATCCTCTAGCAAGTCTCTCTGCTCTAACTCTTCATTCATATAATCTTTGATTTTTTGGAAAATGTAGATAGCTTCGTTGTAGTGTGGACTTGTAAATAGTGTATCATCTATCAGCAACTCTTCTAAACCTTCGTTGGTTTGAACATAGTAGTGCAAACTATTTTCATCTACAAATCTATTTAAAATATTGTAACCTAAATCTTTTATAAACTTCTCTAACTCTACTGCTAACTCTTCATTATTTTTACCTGCAACATCTGGGTTTTCTATCATATATCTTAAAACTTCAGACATTGCAAAACGCTTATCTAGTTCGTTTAATGTAAGCTGATAATATGCAACCAATTTAAATAGTGCAACCATATCTGCATTACCTAAAGACTCAATATCTACAGCATCTATACCCTTCTCTATCATAAAGTCTTTTAATGCTTTATCATCTTTTAGGTAAGTCTCATTTTTACCTTTTTTATATCGGTAAAGTGGTGGCTGTGCAATATAAAGGTATCCATTTTCAACAACAGGACGAAGAAATCTAAAGAAGAATGTCATAAGCAGTGTCTGAATGTGGCTACCATCAACATCGGCATCGGTCATGATAATAATTTTATGATATCTTAACTTATCCTCTTCGAACTCATCACCAATTCCACAACCTAGTGCAGTAATCATATTTTTAATCTCATCAGAGCGTAAAATTTTATCTAACTTAGCTTTTTCAACATTTAGAATTTTACCCTTAAGTGGCAAAATTGCTTGGAATACTCTATCACGCCCCTGTTTTGCAGAACCGCCTGCACTATCGCCCTCCACTAAGTACAATTCGCTTTGTGATGGGTCTTTGCTTTGGCAATCTGCTAACTTACCAGGAAGTGTTCCTACACTCATAGAGTCTTTACGCTTAACTAAATCTTTAGCTCTCTTTGCAGCGTCACGCCCACGAGCGGCAAGAAGCACTTGAGCCATAATAGCTTTTGCCTCTATTGGATTCTCTTCTAAATATTTATTAAATTTTTCTGTAAAAAATTTCTGTACAAGCGGACGAACATAGCTAGAACCAAGTTTACCTTTTGTCTGCCCCTCAAATTGTGGCTCAGGTACACGCACCGATACAATCGCAATAAGCCCCTCTTTGCAGTCATCTCCTGTAATTTTTACATTTTTCTCTTTAGCATTTGCATTTTTAGAGATATATCTTCTCATAGAGTTTGTAAGCCCAGCTCTAAAGCCAGCTTCGTGAGTACCACCCTCTATGGTTTTAATATTGTTTACAAAAGATAGTGTCTTTTCAGAGTCTGCATTACAATACATTAAAGCAATATCTATCTCGATATCGTCAGCTTTACCTTGGAAAAACTGTGCCGAGGATAGTGGCTCTTTAGTATTCATATCTTCCACAAATTGCTTTAGACCACCTTCAAAATGGAAAAGCTCTTTAGTACCATCTCTCTCATCTCTAAAGTCGATTTTAATTTTTGGATTTAAGTACGCTAGCTCCTTAAACCTCTTCATTAAAATCTCTTTTTGGAATGTCACACTCTCGGTAAAGATAGTCTCATCAGCCCAAAACTCTATTTTGGTACCCTTCTTGCGAGTAGTTCCAGTTACTCTTAACTCATCTTGAGGAATACCTTTTTTAAAGCTCTGCTCATAAATATTGCCATCTTTAAATATTGTAAGTTTTAACTCACTTGATAATGCATTTACAACCGAAACACCAACACCATGCAGACCACCAGATACTTTATATGTATCTTTATCAAACTTACCACCAGCGTGAAGAACAGTAAGAACAACTGTAGCAGCCGATATCTTCTCTGTTGGGTGCTCAGCAACAGGAATACCACGACCATTATCTTCAATAATTGCAGAACCATTTTTTGTAAGAGTTACTTTAATAGTATCGCAATAACCTGCCATAGCTTCATCTATAGAGTTATCTACAACTTCGTACACTAAATGGTGAAGCCCTTTTACAGATGTATCACCAATATACATACCCGGACGCTTACGAACAGCCTCTAAGCCTTTTAAAACTTTAATATTACTAGCACCATATTCTGCCATGTATCACTCCAATTATTAATTAGACTTCTTGCAAAACTCTATATTTTGTAGATATTGTTTAGTATGTATTAGATTTTGCTAATTAGAATTGAAGTCCTTTGCCAAAGCTAAGTCGAAATCCTAATTAGCAAAATATGATGCACAATAAACAATAGATATATTTATAGAGTTTTGAAAGAAGTCTACTGATAGATTATACCCAAAAGGTGCTTAAAAGCTACTCAGGTGCAAGAAGGGTACTGTAGGGTAGCCTTTGTGACTACCCTTAATTTGGAATATTTAGGGTAGCCCTACTTTATGGGTAACCACAAGGGTTACCCCTACATGTGTTACTATTTTTAGAAATCTACACCAACTGGCTACCAACCTCAACCCTCTTTGTAGCTCCTACCTGTAAAGACTCTACACTATCTACCTGCCCTGCTCTAAAAGCTTCTACTGCCCATCTGCCAATCATTGCTGCGTTATCAGAGGTGTATCCTAACTCTACCTCTAAAAGCTCTTTATTAAACTCTTTGCATAGTTTTTTAAAGTGGCTCTTTATAAACTGATTGGCACTCACACCACCTACGATTGCAAAGTGTTTAGTTGGCACATCTTTAAAGATTTTTTTACTTTTTTGAATCAAATGCTTTACAATTGCTAACTCAAACGAAGCACAAATATCGTACATATCTTGTTTAGAAAGCTCCTCTACCCCGCCAAGTTTTTCTATAAGCAACCTTACAGCATTTTTAAGCCCAGATAGCGAAAATGCTACCAGTGGAGAGTTTTGCATAGGTACTGGCAAATCAAATTTTTTAGCATCACCAAGTGATGAATACTTCTCGATTATAGGACCCCCAGGGTAGCCTAAGTTCAGCATCTTTGCTACCTTATCGTACGCTTCTCCGACACTGTCATCTATTGTAGTTGCAAGTAGAGTCATCTTGTTAAAACTATCTACCTGAATTAACTGCGTATGCCCACCAGAGACTAAAAGTACCAACACAGGCATAATAGCCTCTTTGCCAATAAATAGCGAATAGATATGCCCTTTTAAGTGGTTTACACCAATAATTGGCTTATTTAAAAAAGTAGCAACACCCTTTGCCATTATTACACCCTCATGCAAAGAGACAGAAAGCCCAGGATGTGTAGTAACAGCCACCGCCTCTATCTGCTCAAAATATGGTTTTAACTTCTCTAAAAGTTTAGGCAAATCCACAGCATGTAATCGGCTAGCAAGCTCTGGCACAACACCGCCATAGCACGAATGCTCACTCTCTTGCGAAATCTTCAAATGCTCTACAACTTCTAAACTATCAATATCGCTCAAAGCAATCGAGCTATCATCACAACTGCTCTCTATACTTAAAATTAATCTACTCATTACACTCTCTTTTTAAATTAAACTGAGCTTCTATCCATTTCCAAGAACCATAGCCACTATCTGCATTTATATGCCCAGCATTTGGTAATACCTTTAAGCTAGCACTATAATACGATGCTAACTCTTCAATTTCACTAACTTCACACCACTTGTCATTATCGGATGCAACAATTTTAACCTCTTTAGCAAGTAAACTTTTAGGCTTTGTGCATGGGAAGAATGTACTAATAGTATCCTCTTTTGTCTTCAAACTAGGAATTGCCACAAGATATAACTTATCTAAAATATTTTCTTCTAAACCAAGTTCGTTAGCATACCAAAACCAAAGTGTGTTAGCCAAAGAGTGGCACACTACGATATTAGGCTTAAACTCAAACATAAGCTCTCGTAACTGCTTAAGCCAAACATTCCGACTAGGAAAATGTGGATTTTTCAAAAGAGGAAACGCCACAACCCCATAATTACAAGCAACCTTACTCGCCAACTGTGCCTGCCAATGCGGATAATCACTCCCACCCCAGCCATGTAATATTAAAACTCTGTTCATAATTTTACCTCAATATTTTTACTAAAGCAATACCCCCTAATTTTAGGTGGTATTTTTGCGACTCTATATTTCTCTTTTTGCATTTTTGGTATAACTACTTTTATATATTTTGCAATAAATAGTAAATCTCCACTTAACTCAACAGCCCATTTTCTGCCAATTACTATACTATCTTGATTTTTAAGTATTTCTCTCTCTTTACCACTTAAAAGATATCCTAACTCCTTTAAAGTATAACTTACTGCATATGGCAAAAACTCTCTACTCTTAAGTTTTAAAACTCGTAACTCATCTTTCTCAAAAACAGTTTTAAAACTCTCTTTAAAATACTTCGACTCTTGTTCTAGGATTTCAAAACTTTTATTAAATCCTCTTTTTCCGAACTCTAATAAAGAGTTAGATATTGGACGAAATTTATTGCGTCTATATTTGGTTTCGTTATTTGATTCATCTATAAAATATTTATATTTTTTTCGATTTAAAAATAGTAATAAATCATCTTTTGTTTGCTTTAATAAAGGACGAATTATTTTATAATTATCTTTAACTACAATCTCTTCCATACCACTAAGCTCACTAAGCCCCGAACCTTTGGATAGCCCCATTAGTAACCACTCTAATTTATCATTTAATTGATGTGCTGTTAGTAACGCGGTATAAGCATTTTGTTCTATTATTTCTTTAAAAAAGTTATACCTAAAATATCTGGCATTAGCTTCAAAATTAGAGTCAAATTGTGGAGCATTTGCTATAAAAATCTTTTTATCATATATATCTGCAAGCTCTTTAGCATAGCTTATTTCCTCTTTAGCTTGCTCTCTTAAGCCGTAATTGACTATGGCTATATCAAAGTTAATATTATTCTCTAATAGTATAAAAAATAGTGCACTAGAATCCACACCAGCCGAGAAAGCTAGTAGATTTTTATTAGCGTTTAATAAATTTATAGTTGATTCTTTTATCATACTTTTCCTAATCTCTATCTTTATTTTTGCAAAATTGCAAGAATAACACAGTAGCTAGCTTTAAGCTTTGTGCATTGTATCTATTTTCAATCCTTAAGGGCAGCTCAATTGCCATCAAGTTAAGAATTTTACATTCATAAAATGGAGTTAAGTTATTATATAAACTTGAATGTTTAGCATCGCCATCATTCCCGTGAAAACGGGAATCCACAGTTTGAGCTGTCTATAAGTTGCAATTTAACTTTTTAGTAATTTAAACTGTGGATTCCTACTTTCGTTGGAATGACGCAGTGGCTAGCTTTGAGCTTAAAGCCAATAAATGGATATGAAATCCTTAACTTAATGGCAATGAAGGGCAGCTCTAAAAAGATAACCTAAACAGCAACAAATATTTACTCAGAATAATAGCAACTTCTAATATTACACTTTCTTAATCAAAGTAGCAAGTGGTGTTACATCTGCAACTTGGCTTACTTTGGCTATAAAGTAGTCTCCGTGTTCTACTGCCAAATCATTAGTGTCGTTTATCAACACTTCACCGTCGATTTCTGGTGCCCAAAGTGTAGGGCGGGCTGTTAGTAGGAATTCGTGCTCACTACTCTCTCCATCTATAATTACTCTAATCTCTTTACCTATTAGGGCTTCTTGTGATTTTAGCATCGCCTCTCTTGCTATCTCTCCTATCTCTGTGGCTCTTTGGCTTATTATCTCTTGTGGGATTTGCTCTAAATTGTATGCTGTTGTATTCTCTTCGTTTGAGTATTCAAATACTGTTATTCTATCAAAGCCAAAGTTTGCTAAAAACTCTTTAAGCTCTATAAAGTCTGCTTCACTCTCTTGTGGGTGTCCTGCTATAACGGCAGTTCTTACAAAGCTGTTGGTCTTACTTCGCATATGTTTTAAAAGTTCTACTGTTTTATCTTTTCCAAAACCTCGCTTCATTACTTTTAGCATATGGTCTGTTATGTGTTGTATTGGCATATCGTAGTATGTCTCAAATATGCTAGAGTTAGCTATTGCATCTATTAATTCTATTGTGGTAGTACTTGGGTAGAGGTAGAGTATTCTTGCACTCTTAATGCCTGGTAGAAGCTCTATTTGGGTTATTAAATCTATTAAAGCATTTGCATTACCTAAATCTCTACCAAAGCTAGATGTATCTTGAGAGATAAAGCTAAAATCTCTAAAGCCTTGTGATATTAAATTTTGTACCTCTGTTACTACAGAGTCTATATCTCTTGATTTTAACTTACCTTTAAAGCTAGGAATTGCACAAAACGAGCAAGTTTGGTTACAGCCTTCGCTAAGTTTTACATATGCATGATACTTAGAGCCTGTAATTACTCTTGGAGAGTTTTCGTTAGCTAAGTAAACCTCTGGTGTAAAAGAGCTCTGTTTAAGAGATATTAACTCATCTATTCTTGCGTAATCTCCAACACCTGTAAATATATCTACTTCTGGTATCTCTTGTGCTAACTCCTCTTGGTAGCGTTCGCTTAAGCAACCACTTACAACTAGCAAAGAGTCTTGCTTTCTATTCTCGTGCATATCTAGTATTGTATTTACCGATTCTGCCTTTGCTGCTTCTATAAAGCCACAAGTATTTACAATAATTACATCCGCACTATCAACTTCGTTAGTTAATTCATACTCAGCTAGACGACCTAGCATTACTTCGCTATCTACTAAATTTTTATTACAACCTAAGCTTACTAAGTGTAGCTTTTTTGATGACATATTTTATTCCTTATATATAAGTTTTTAATGGTCTAACCTTAAAATGCACTAAGCTAAAAGTTTGCCATTGCCGTCATTCCCGTGAAAACGGGAATCTAAAATCTTAACTATCTATAAATTGCAAATTATCTTTTTGACAATTTAAATCGTGGATTCCCACTCTCAAAGGAATGACGCAGTGGCTGGCTTAAAGCTTACCATCGCCGTCATTCTGAGTGAAGCGAAGAATCTAACTTAATCTGCCGAGATAAACTCTTAACTTTACAGCCGTTTAAACTAGATTCTTCGCTGACGCTTGGAATGACGGCGATGGCTAGTTTTACATAAGATATATTTTTTTACAATCTCAAATGATAGTAGCATACTTATAGCACTAAAAGGTAAACCAATAAAAATTTACTTAATTATAGCAAAATAGTATAGAGTGCTAAATTAAAAGTGTATAGTTAAAGTTTAAAGATTAATAAAATTAGAAAGGAATTAATTAATTAAGAAAAGCATCCTAAGCCGAAGCTTAGGATAGAAGTTAAGGTTAACAAGTTATTAGAACTTGTAAGTACCTTCAATTCTAACTCTTTGTGCTTTTGATGAAGTGAATTTTTGATTTTTAATATATCTGTATTCAACTTTACCATTAACACCAGCAACTTTAAATTTGTAACCAAGAGCCGCACCAAATGCAGTTTTACCAGTAGTTGGTTTATCTACGATAGTATCTAAGTATACTTTACCATAGTTGCTTGGTAATGTATAACCTAAGTCTAATTTAGCTACTTTTTGCTTGTTACCAGCTACTACTTCACTAGCTAAAGCATCTGCTGAGAACTCACTCCATAATCCACTTGTATCACTAAGATCAAGAGCAAGACCGTAAGGGCTACTACCTAAGTTAAGTTGTGCATCACCATCGTTAATGAATGATAAAGTTAATTTAGCATCAAATGCATTAAACTTAGTACCAGCATATGCAGATATAGCATAAGAAGCTTTTGTACCAGTAGCACCATTTAATATAGCGATTGAACCTGCATCAGCTTTAGCATAAGCTGTTTGTAAACCTAAATCAATACCACTGATTTTTGTTTTTGCAGAAGCCCATACAGAGAATGCTTTACCCTTCGCACCATTACTAGGGATAAAGTAAGCAGATGTGTCAAATGTAGTATTTGCTACACCAGTATATTCTGCTGCTAACATAAATAGACCTTTGTCAGATCCATTAACTTTATAAGTTGTATTCTTTGGAGTAAGACTTGCAATCCAAGCACCAACTAAAGTAGTGTTAGCAATATCAGTATTAACAACTACAATACCATTGTAAGCATTATCTAAAACACCTAAAGTTCTATCAGAGAATGCCCATGGGCTTAAGCTTTCTGGAAGTGCTTGACGACCAGCTTTAATTGCAGTATTACCAACTTTATAAGTTACATATAATTGAGAAAGTTCTGCTCTATTTTGAGTAGAACCAGCAATGTTAGTTAAACCTAAGTGACTATATGCACCAAGTTCTGCACCAAAACCGAAACCATAACCTAAATCTTTTTCTACACCAAGAACAACAGACGTTTTCCAAGTATTATTTGCTTTATCACCAAATTTTTTACCTGTTACACCAGCGTCTTTAAACTCATATCTAGCACCAACGCTACCCCAAAAATCGCAAGCTGCTGGAGCTGCTGCTGGAACAACTGGTTGAACTGGAGCGATATTTCCGCCCGCAAAAATAAATCCTGAAGCCACTACTGAAAGTAATAAACCTTTTTTCATTGTAAATCTCCTTGTTTTTTGTTTACAATGCAAGTATAGCATTATTTTTTTTAAATTTCCACTTAAATATACAAAAATTTAATAAAAAGTAAACAAATTATTAATAAATACCGTTTTTTGTTACTTTTTTGTTATCTTTTCTACTTTTTCTTTTGACGCTTTATAAGTTTTAGATTTTCTGGATTATTTAAAAGAATATCCATAGAAGATATCTCTTCTTCTACTATTTTCTCTTTTGGTTCATAATGGTTTATTAGTAATAACTCTTCGCCAATTAGTATTTGTACTATTGCTTCTAGTGGTATATTTAAAACAGAACCATAATTTTGAGCTCCAAAACCTGCTTCGAAACTAAAACTATTTTTATCTAAAGATGCACTTTCATAAGAGTAACCTGCAATTATAAACATAGCAATTTCATCGAATTCTATTATCTCTTTTGGTATTTCTGGATTAAAGTCTATAACTTTAGTATAACTAATTATTGAAAACTCTATACCTTTCTTAAGTAGTAGCTCTAGTGTAGAATATATATTCTTTTTGGCTATCTCTTTGTATTCATTTGATTGAAAAAACTCTTCTATGTTTATTGTGTTATTCATTTTATTCCTTTATTTAACTGAAGTTATTTAAGTCTTTTTTAAGAGATGTCTTTAAAATTTGCTATCGTTGTCATTATGAACAGATACAAAAAATCTAATTTAAACAGCTGTAAAGCTAAAAATTTACCTCAGCACTTAAAGTTATTTTAAATCTAACTCAACTCTGTTTATCATAGCATTTAATAATGCAATTTTACTGTAATTTGTTAAATCTTTATAATGAACATCTGTTTTAATTAACTCATTCTTCTCTAAATATTGCTTAAGGGTTGTGCCTTGTAGTAGAGGGTTCTTAGGAGTATGCCATTTTTGGCTTTTGGTGTGGAATAGTGCTATGTTTGCTATTGTAGTATCTCTTAGATAACCGTTTTTGGTTATTATAAACTCATCGGCTTGTTGCTTTTGTAGTGGGGATAAAAAGTCTCTATTAAAATATTTAAATTTGTAGTTTATATTTGGAATTTCTACTAATAAAAGGGTGGATATTCTTTTTTGCTTATATATATAGTAATCTTTTGAGACTAATCCATTTATATCATAAACAATTTTTGCTCGATATAAATTATCTGTTGAATAGCCCGTTAGAGTCTCTTTTAAATTTAATTTTGGCTCTGTTTTAAAAAACTCTTTATAAGCATAGTTTACTCTTGCTTGGTGATAGTTTAGATTAAATATTTTGCCATTTTCTATTTTTATGGTTTCAAATAGGATTGGTTCTATTATCTGTTTGGTTTTAATAAGTATTGGTTTTTTGTTTAATATTTCTGCTTGCATTTTGCTCTTTATTTGGGTTGTAGGGGTGCGACACACAGGTCGCATCCTACATGATTATTTTGCAAATAATTCTGTGCTTTGGTATCGGCAGGCGTTGTCTGGTAGTATTGTTACTATTGTTTTGCCTTTAATATTTTGTTTGCTTGCTAGGTTGTATATTCCTGCTATGTTAGCTCCGCTTGATATGCCTACAAATAGTCCTTCTGTTTTTGCTAACTCTTTTGCCTTCTCTATCGCTTCTTGGCTTGTAACTGTTACTGTTTTGTCTAGAATATTTAAATCTAAATTTTTTGGTATAAAACCTGCACCTATGCCTTCTATTTTGTGAGCCCCTTTTACTTTGCCACTTATTACTGCACTCTCGGCTGGCTCTATAGCTACTATTTCTATATCGCTGTTTTGCTCTTTTAAATATTTGCCTATTCCGCTAATTGTGCCGCCTGTTCCAACACCAGCTATGAATATATCTAAACTCTTTAACTCTTTTAATATCTCTGGAGCTGTATTTTGGTAGTGTGCTTTTGGATTGGCTGGGTTTTCGAATTGGTTCAGCATAAGGGCGTTTTCTTGCTCTACTATCTCTTTGGCTTTCTGTATAGAGCCGTTCATACCTTCACTTGCTGGCGTTAGTATTAACTCTGCTCCATAGTGGCTAATTGCAGCTCTTCTCTCAATACTCATAGATTCTGGCATTACTATAGTTAGCTTTATTCCCTTTATTGCACAAACTAATGCTAAACCAATACCTGTATTGCCACTTGTTGGTTCTACTATATGCATATTTTCTAATTTGCCTTGCCCTATTGCATCTTCTACCATAGCAAGGGCAATTCTATCTTTAATAGAGCCAGCAGGATTTAAAAATTCGCACTTTGCCCAAACTTCGCACTCTAAATCTCTACTAGCTTGCTCTAGCTTAATAAGCGGGGTATTCCCTATTTTAGATGTTATTTGTATCATTTTGAGCTTCCTCTAATGGCATAAACATTCTATCTTTTTTTGAGTAGTATAGAATCTCTCCACTCTCCAAGTCGTAATGCCAACCATGTAGAAACAGTTTTTTAGCATCTACTCTCTCTTTTACCGATGGGTAGCTTAATAAATTTTTTAACTGAATTACCACTGAAACTTGTTCTGCATACTCTTTTTGTACCTCCAAAGGTTCATTTGGCATATGCATAAGCGAGATTTTTTTAGCACTCTCACCAAGGCTTAGCCATTTTATTGTATGTAAATTGTTTTGTGTTGGTTTGACATCTTTAAATAGTGCACCAATCGCCCCACAGTGGGTGTGCCCACATACTATAATATTTTCTACTTCTAATACATCTGTTGCATACTCAATGGCAGCTGCGGTTGCATGAAATTCACTGTCTGGCTGAAATGGTGCTACGAAATTACCTATATTTCTAATTACAAATAACTCTCCAGGTAGTGTATTCGTAATCAAAGATGGTACTACTCGTGAATCGCTACATCCAATAAATAGGGCTTTTGGCTTTTGCCCATGCTCTACCAAATCTTTAAACAGATATTTATAATTTTGTAAATCAACATCTTTGAATTCTTGGTAACCGTCGATAACTTCTTGCATTAAATTATACTCCACTCTATTTTTTGATTTGCCATAAATGGCACTACATCTTTGTAATTTTCCGGTATTTCAAACTCTTTTTGCTCTAATGTTATAGTTTTTTCTATTGGCTTGAAGCCATAGATTTTTTGTGCATTATCACTTACAAACGGTTGTAAATTCTCTAGTTTGTTGTGTTTCGCAAAGAGTTGTGCTAAAAGTTTCAGGGCAATAGGAGCAGTAAATACGCCAGCTGCACAGCCTGGTGCCTCTTTGGCATTTCTTGGGTGTGGGGCAGAGTCTGAGCCAAACATCACTTTTTCGTTTGCATTTAATGCTAAGTTTAAAAGTGCCTCTCTATCTTCAGGGCGTTTTGCTATTGGCTTGCAAAATAGGTGTGGCTGAAGCATTCCACCGGCTACATCATCTAGTGTAATATATAGGTGGTGCAGGGTAATTGTTGCATATAGGTTATCAAACTCTAGCACAGCATCTGCCGAAGCTTTTGTCGTTATATGTTCCATTATAATTTTTAGTTTAGGGAATGCAGTTGCTAACTGCTTGTAAATTGGTATAAACTCTGCCTCTCTATCCATTACAAAGCCGTTGCTTTCGCCGTGAATACAGAGTGGAATCTCTAGCTCGCTCATCGCTTCTAGTGTTGGGCGTAGGTTGTCTATACTTAAAGAGCTAACTCCCCCTTCGCTATTAGTTGTAATGCCTGCTGGGTAGAGCTTTATTGCTAAAACTTCATCTTTTACACTCTTTAAAAAGTCGTAGCTGTAGTCATCTTTAAAAAATAGTGTCATATAAGGTGTGAAACTATCATTATTAGTTGCGTCTAAAATCTCTTGTTTATAGTTTAGTAGAGCCTCTTTTGTTGTAATTGGGGGCGTAGTGTTTGGCATAATAAGCCCACCTGCAAAGCTCTTTGAGCTAAGAGGTGCAACAGTTTTTAGCATATCGCCACTTCTAAGGTGTAGGTGCATATCCAGTGGCGAAGTAAGTTGCACTTGCATTAAAATCCTTTGTAATATAATAGTTACTTTTAGTTGGTATAAGCCAATACTCTATTCGTAGTTTACTATTAAATGGTTTAAATTTAAATGGCTTTGTGGATTTAAGCTCTCTTTTTACAATATTGTGTAAATCTAGCACTTTTGGAGGTGTATAATTTACTTTAGGGTAGTCTATTCCTCCAGGGAAAAGTTGGTTACAAGTTGCTATTCGCTTTGCACTCTTTAGTGTGGCACTTATAGGATTATCAAAAACAAAAAGCCACTTAGCATACTCGGAACAAGTGGGGTAGTACCTACAACTTGCTGGTGTAAATTTACTAAGGGTTTGGTACCACTTTAGAATGGTTGGTGTTTTTTTCATCTGTCGCCTTTTTGTGCAAGGATTTGGGATATAGGATGTAGGATTTAGGATGAAGGGTGTAGGATGGAGGGTGTAGGGTTTAATGTGCGGTGAGGGCACCGCACTCTACATAATACATCTACACCCTTCATCCTAAATCCTACATCCTAAATATCCGGATGTGGTACAACCACATACGATTTAGAGCCATTTACAGAGTGGTAAATCGTTGTTTTATAAATCTTTGCATAATATTTTAACAAAATCTGTTGCAAAGTTGGCTCGATAGATGGGATAAACCAGCCGTTGTTACTAATTAAAATTAGATATTTTGGGTAATCTTCATAAGTTTTGTCTTTTGTACCTTCATAGCATATTGCTATTTTGTATCGTTTACCAAGAGCATTTATATATGTATAATTTTTATCTGCTCCATAATCAACTGCACCATCAAAAAATATTTTGTTTACAATACTACCCATCCATTTTGGTAGTGGATTTGTTTCGCCAAATGGTACTAATATTACTTTATTGGCTATTTTAAATGAGCCTTTATCTATAATATAGGCAGAATTTTTATAATTATTTTGGCTAATAAAATAGAGTGAACCAATAACTATTGTAATCTTTTTAGAACGCTCTAAAAACTCCTCTAAATAGCTTTGCTCTAAATTTAAGAAATAGGGTAATAGCGACTCTGGCAATATTATAAGTTTTTTATTTTTTGCAATAGCTTTATCTATTTTTTTAAGTGCTAATTTTGTATAAATAGCTTGATTTTTAGGAAGCCATTTATTTTCTACTCTTATATTTGTAGATGTTAATTCAATATCTCTAAGAGTATTTGCTTTTATAATTTTTGGGTTTCTTAAATCTATTGCAAACAGTATTAATAGTAATAAATACCATTTTTTAAATGTTAAATATAGTGATAGTGCAAAAAGAATAAGTGCAAATTGCCAAATATGCAAGCCAAAAGCTGAGTCTGTAAATATTAGTAAAAGTTTAAGCCAATTAAAGCCAAAAGGTTCTATGAATATTAAAGCAATTAAAACTAATGAGCGTAAAAAATATATTGTTTTCTCTTGTTCAATCAGTGGAAATTTATTTTCTATTTTTCTAGAAATATAACTTGCGATATAAGCTAAGAATAAAAATATTAAGCCCATTGTAAAGGCTATTAGTAATAGTGAAACAGGTACTAAATATGGTAATTTATAGTGAATAAAGCTAATCGACATCCACCAAAGCCATAGTGTTCCAATTAAAAAACCGCTAAAAAACCAAGTTGGAGTATCGGCTTTTAGTAATCTATAGAGTCCAAAGAGTGCTAATATAGAATTTACTGTAATTAAAATATACCCATTTAATAGCTTAAAATACTCAATATATATAAAAGCTGATAGAGATAATGCAATAATCAAGCCTTCTATTATATGGTTGGTGGTAAAATATTTTCCAATTTTCATTTTAAAGGACCTTTATGCAAAACGGTATTATGCAATTTCTACCATTGATTGTGTTATTCGCAATTTTTTATTTTTTAATTATCAGACCACAGCAGAAAGCTCAAAAAGAGCATAAAGCTATGTTGGAGTCGCTTAGCAAAGGCGACAAAATTGTAACTACAGGTGGTTTAATTGCCGATGTAGTTAAACCCGAAGAAGATTTTATCAAAATAAAGCTAAATGATGATACGATTGTTAAGCTTGATAGAGCATATGTAGCAAAAAAATTAAGTTAATGGCTAAATAATGGGAAAATTAAATTATAGAGTTGTAATATTTATGCTCGCATTTGCATTTGGAGTAATTTTTTCTATTCCAAGTTTAGTGCAGAGTAATAGTGGTAAAAAAATTACCCTTGGACTTGATTTACAGGGCGGTTTACATTTGCTTTTAGGTATAAAAACTGATGTTGCATTAAAATCATATACAAAATCTTTAGTATCAACTGCACAATTTACACTTGATAAAAAAGATATAGTAATTGACGATGTAGAAATGGGTAAAGGTAAAGCATCTTTTATTGTTGTTGATGAAGATGAAGTTAAAGATGCCGTAAAAGCTTTAAAAGATATTTTAAAAGATGCTAATATAGAGGCAAAAGGTAATAGAATAACTATTGCTTTACCTCCAAAAGAGGTTAAAAAAGTAAAAGAGAAAGCTATTAACCAAGCAGTAGAGACTATTAGAAACCGACTTAACCAATTTGGTTTGGCTGAACCTATGGTTGCAAAACAAGGCAAAGATAAAATCCTAGTTGAAGTTCCTGGTATTAAAACCGAAAATGATAAAAATAGAATTAAAAAACTTATTGCAAAAACTGCACACCTGCAATTAATGGCAGTAGATGAAGATAGAGCTACTAGAGTAAATACAATGACTCCACTTGAAGCTAAAAAGTATGGCGATGTTATTTTACCAGATGTTAAGCATCCTCAAAAGAAATATCTAGTTCGAGCTATTCCTGTTTTAGATGGCTCTATGTTAACAGATGCAAAGTCTGTTTACGATAAAAATGGGCAGCCAATGATTACCTTCGAGCTTAATGGTGAAGGTGCTAAAATATTTGGTACTTTTACTGAAAAAGCAGCTCCAACTCGTGCAAGACTTGCAATCGTATTGGATAACAAAGTATATTCTGCACCACATATCGATGAAAGAATTGGTGGTGGCCGTGGACAAATTACAGGTGGCTTTACAATAAATGAAGCAAACGATATTGCAATCGCCCTTCGTTCTGGTGCTTTGCTTGCTCCTGTATTCGTAATGGAAGAACGGAGTGTAGGACCAAGTCTTGGTAAAGATAGTATTATTGCTAGTTCAATTGCTCTTGTTAGTGGTTTTGCTTTAGTATTTTTATTTATGATTTTCTATTATGGAATGGCAGGTATGATTGCCGATATCGCACTTGTTGCTAACCTATTCTTGATTATTGCAATTATGTCACTATTTGGTGCTACTCTTACACTTCCAGGTATGGCTGGTATTGTACTTACAGTTGGTATGGCGGTCGATGCCAATGTTATTATTAACGAGCGTATTAGAGAGTTACTTCACGAAGGCAAAAGTGTAGCTAAAGCTATTGAAGATGGTTATTCAAATGCCTTTACAGCAATTTGGGACGCCAATGTAACAACGCTAATAGCCTCAACTTTACTTTTCTTTTATGGTACAGGTCCAATTAAAGGATTTGCAGTAACTATGACAATTGGTATTATGGCATCTATGCTAACAGCTATTTTAGGAACACATGGATTATACGAAATGCTACTACCTAAAATCAAAAAAGATAAACTAGGCTTCTGGTTTGGAATTAAAGGAGCTAAATAATGGAACTATTTAAATATAAAGAACCTATTGCCTTAATGGCAAAGGCAAAATATTTTGGCTTACTATCTTTAAGTGTAGTACTTCTATCTTGGATACTTATTTTTACTAAAGGTTTTAACTACGGTATTGACTTTGCAGGTGGTACACTTATACAAGTTAAATATGATAAAAAAGCTCCTTTAAAAAAGATTAGAGCTAAATTAACATCTGTTAAAAAGTATGAAAATGCATCTGTTACAAATTTTGGTAGTGATAAAGAGATTGTAATTAGAACTAAAAGTTCATCTGGAAATGTAGATAAAGATATAGGTAAAGAGATTGCTACACTTTTAAAGGGAACTGGCAATTTAGAAATTCGTCGTGTAGATATGGTTGGTCCTAAAATTGGTGGAGAACTTAGAGAAAAAGGACTTAAAGCAACAATTTTTGCAATTATTGGTATTCTAATCTATTTAACATTTAGATTTGAGTGGCGTTTTGCACTTGCATCTGTAATTGCTTTGGTACACGATGTATCGATTGCATTGGGGGCTATCGCTCTACTTAGAGTGCCATTTAACTTAGATATTTTAGCCGCAATTTTAACCATCTTAGGATATTCATTAAACGATACAATTATTGTATTTGATAGAATTAGAGAGGGTATCGAAAAAGTTAAAGGAAACTTTAACTTAGGTGCTATTATCGATGATTCTGTTACAAGAACACTATCAAGAACTACTCTTACATCATTAACAACATTCTTTGTTGTATTGGTACTTTACCTATTCGGTGGCGAAATATTAAAAGGATTTAGTTTTACATTACTTGTTGGTGTTGTTGTTGGTACATACTCTTCTATCTTTATAGCATCTCCAGTACTTATGTGGTTAGGCTTTGATGTTAAAGGTTATAAAGAGGCATTAGCCGAAAAGAAAAAAAGAGAGATAGAGAAAGAAAAATTAAGAAACCAATTTGAACAAGGTGTTGTTTAAGCTTATGCTTAAACAGTGCGTTTGGAGATAAAGAGTGTTTTATAGATATTTAATTGTGCTAAGTATATTTGCTTCGTTTGCATCAGCTATCTTACCACAATCTATTAACGATATGATATACAGAGATAAAATAAACCCTTCTACTTTAAGCATTATTATTAAAGATAATGCCACAAATACAACTATAGCATCACTAAATCCAGATATAGCAAGAACACCAGCATCTGTTGCAAAAATAGCTACAACTTATGCTGCACTTTTAGAGTTTGGTACAAATTTCAAATGGCCTACTCAAATTTATTATACGGGTAAAGTAAAAAGTGGCACACTCTATGGTAATATAATTGTAAAAGCTTATGGTGACCCAACACTTAGAGCAAAAGATGTTAAAGCCTTTGCAAATAAAATAGAAAGTTATGGTATTAGAAAAATAACTGGAAATTTAGTAATAGATAGAAGCTTTTTTAAAAATAGTACAAAAATTAGCTCAGGATTTGATAGAAATTATGTAAGCGAATATAATGCAATGCCAGATGCTTTAATGTATAACGACCATTTAAGTACTATTAAAATCACTCCAACGACTAAAGGTATAAAAGCATTTAGTGCATATGGAGATAAAGGCTTTAAATTAGTAAATAGAATAAAGTCGGTTAATGGTGCATGTAGAGGTAAAAACTCTTGGCCGTCTGTAAAATTTGTAAAAGATAATGGTGCCGTAGATGTCTATTTAGGCGGAAAATTATCTACTAAATGTAGAACAATTACACTATGTAGAGTTTTATCTAAACCTTATGTTAGTTTTTATTATTCATTTAAAACATATTTAAAAAAAGCTGGCGTAGATTTTAATGGTAATTTAGTATTAAATAATACTCCTAAAGGTGCTAAGTTGATGTTTACGCACTACTCTAAAACACTTTTGCAAATTGTATCTAAAACTTTAAAAATGAGCAATAACTTGTACGCTAGACATATCTTTTTGATTTTAGGTGCTAAAAAATATGGCTACCCAGCGACGCTCTCAAAATCGCAAAGAGCAATAAAAGAGATTTTAGGTTCAAGAGGATTACTCGATAGTGGCGACCATTTTGTAAATGGATGTGGTTTAAGTAGAGAGTCAAGACTTAAAGCAACAACAGCAATTAAAATAATGGACGATGCTTATAAAACTCTTGGAGATAGATGGCTACAAGCACTATCTATCGCAGGAGTAGATGGAACAATTAATAAGCGTTTTAAACATACTATCGTAGCAAATAGAGCCTTTATGAAAACAGGAACACTAAAAAAAGCTAAAAATATAGCAGGTTTTGTAAAAGCCAAAAGTGGAAGATTGTACAACACTGCAATATTCTATAATGGTGCACAAATTTGGCTAGGAAGAGATTTACAGAATAAAATTATCACTTGGCTTGTTAATCAATAACCTTTTTTTAGGATTCAGGATGTAGGATATGGGATGTAGGGGCAGACCTGTGTGTCTGTCCGCTAATTTAAATAATCAAGCTATTACTTAAAGACATTGGAAGTGCTATTAAGTTAAGAGTTTTAATTCCATAAAATGCAATAAACTAAAAGCTAGCCACCGTCGTCATTCCCGTGAAAGCGGGAATGACGACGGTGGCATATAATTAATTATAAGGTTATAGAACCCTTAACAAATATACTAATACACAAATATACAAATTACCAAAGGAGATATTTTGAATTTCAAAAAATATCCATTCGAAAAATTAAATGAACTATTAGGGGGTATTACTCCAAACGAAAAGTTTAGCCCAGTTAGTTTAACAATAGGAGAGCCACAATTTGAGACGCCACAGTTTATAAAAGATGCTTTAATAGAGAATATCGATTTACTGAATAAATACCCAAAAACAGCGGGTGAGATAGAGTTAAAAGAGGCACAATTAAGTTACCTGAAGCAGAGATTTGGGTTAAATTTAGAGTTGAGCCAACTAATTCCAACATTTGGAACAAGAGAGTTACTTTTTAACTTTCCGCAATTCTTTTTGAGTGACAAAAAGAGTCCAAAAGTTGCATATGTAAACCCATTTTACCAAATTTACGAAGGTGCTGCAATCGCTAGTGAGGCAGAGGTTGTATATTTAAATTTAAATAAAGAGAGTGGCTTTAAACCTCAAATAGACAGAGAGGCTCTAAAAGATGTAGATTTAGTTATACTAAATACACCTAGCAACCCAACAGCAAGTGCTATGAGTTTAGAAGAGTTAAAACAGTGGGTAGAGTTGGCACTAGAGTTTGATTTTGTACTATTAAATGATGAATGCTATATAGACCTCTATTTTAATGAGCCAATACCTTCGATACTAAACGCATCTATAGAAGCTGGTAATAGTGAATTTAAAAATATTTTAACCATAAACTCTATATCTAAACGCTCATCTGCACCTGGGCTTAGAAGTGGCTTTATAGCAGGTGATAAAGAGATTTTAAAAGAGTATTTAAAATATAGAACCTATATAGGCTGTGCATCACCACTACCACTGCAACACGCAGCAGCAGCAGCATGGGCAGACCAAAAACATGTAGAACCATTTAGAGCAATATACAAAGAAAACCTAGAGTTAGCAAGCGAAATTTTAGGCATTGATATGCCATATAGCACATTCTATGTATGGATGGAGGTAAAAGACGCCCTAAACGCAGCTAAAAAACTATACGAACAGTACAATGTAAAAGTATTACCTGGAGAATTTTTAGGAAGAGAGGGTGCAGGAGTAGGATACTGGAGACTAGCTTTAGTTTACGAGCCAAAAGTTACCAAAGAGGCACTTGAAAGAGTGGCTAAGTTTTTAAGTAATAGGTAAGATATTCAAAAAAATATTGGTAAAATATTATAACGAATTTATAAAGGGAAAGTTATGAGTAATGAAGAGATTGATATAGAGGCTTTAAAGAGTGATAAAGAGTTTCAGGAGAATTTAAAGAAGTTAGAAGAGGAAGTAGCTACAACTAAATCTTTGGCTAAGGTTTATCAGCTTTTAGATACAAAGTTAGCTTTGCAAGCTAATGAAGATGAGATAAACGAGCTGTTTCAACGAGTTGTAAACGATGCATTCGAAATTGTATCTAATAAAATTGCAGAGGGTGGCGAGTTGGATTTAAGTAATCCAGATGAATACGCAGCCACTCGTGCAATTTATGAGCATGGAATTGAGCGATATAGTTCTAACGACAAAAAAGCAGCACAAGAGCTGTTTTTAGCACTTAATTATTTAATTAATGACGAAGAGTTAAAAGATGCCCTAATGCTTCATGCTGCAGCTGTTGGCAAGGGGTATAGTTTTGATGATTTTATGAGTAAATTAACAAAAGTAGACGATGTTGACTACAACGACCCAATGAGTGTATTTATTACAGACTTTGTACAGCCAGTAGATATTTTACTTGTAATGATGAAAGATGAAGTTGTTAAGCTAGAGGCAAGACTACAGAAACTTGAAGAGGCTAGAGGAGCCTAGGCTCTTAGTGCTAAGAGCATAGAGCTAACAAAGTAGCTTCGCTTTTATTTAATGCGACGAAGTCGCACAATTAGCTCTTAGCTCCTTTTGAAAAAAGGAAAATAATGCATATACATTTTATTGGAATTGGTGGAATTGGTTTGTCGGCTCTTGCTAAGTTTTTGGCAGGGCAAGGGATTAAGATAAGTGGTAGTGATATATCTAAGAGTGAAATAACAGATGATTTAGCCATAAATTATGGAGCACAAATTACAATACCACATCATGAAAATGCTGTAGAAGGTGCAGATATGGTTATTCACTCTGCTGTAATTCGTCCTAATAACCCCGAGTATAAAAGAGCTAAAGAGCTAGGAATAGAGCTACTTTCAAGAAAAGAGGCTCTTAAATTTATACTAAAAGATAGTAGAGTATTTGGCGTTGCCGGAGCACACGGTAAGAGTACAACTTCTGCAATACTTGCTTCTATAATGCAAGAAAGCAACGCTTTAATTGGGGCAATTAGTAAAGAGTTTGGCTCGAATGTTCGTACAGCAGAGTGTTGCGATGTTGTATTTGAAGCCGACGAAAGCGATGCTAGTTTTTTAAACTCTAACCCATACTTGGCAATTGTTACAAATGTTGAGCCAGAGCATATGGAGTATTACGAGTATGACGAGAGCCGTTTTTATCAAGCATATCGCGACTTTTTAGAGTTGGCAAAAATTCGTGTACTTAATGGCGAAGATGAGTTTTTAGCTAAGCAAAATGACTTGGAAAATATATATCTATACCCATCAAAAGATATTAGCGATGTAGAGTATATATTAATAGATAAAATTCCACATACAAGATTTAAGCTAAAAGATTATGGCGAATTCGATGTATTTGGCTTAGGCTTTCATATCGCAATAGATGCCTCTTTGGCAATTTTGGCTGCTCTTGAACTTGGGCTTGATGTCGAGACTATTAGAGATAATCTACTTAAATACAAAGGTATTAAAAAGCGTTTTGATGTGGTGCAAAATAATGGAATGGTAGTAATAGATGATTACGGACACCACCCAACAGAGATAAAAGCAACACTAGAGTCAGTAAAAGAGTATGCAAAATTACTAGGAATAAAAAAAATTTACGCAATTTGGCAACCACATAAATATAGCCGCACTATCGATAACCTCTCTGGCTTTGTAGAGTGTTTTGAGGGGGTAGATGAACTTACAATTCTACCTATTTGGGCAGCAGGTGAGCTAAAGGTAAATATCGACCTAAAGGGTGCTTTTAGAAGATATCCGCTAATTATGGCAGATAGAGTCACAAGAAAAGATAGCAAAGTGTTCGTATATAGTGGCGAGGGTGCAATTCGCAAATATAAAGATGGCTTAGTTGTTGCCTTTGGTGCTGGCGATATTACATATCAAATTAGAGGGTTAAAGTAGTTAGTAAGCTTCTTGGTCTACATTTCTCAATGCTGTGAGTAAACTTATTCTTTGCGGAAGTGAGATTTTAGTTTCATAGAAATATTAACAATAAATAGTGCTAATAAGATGAGACTAAAGCCCAATGCCGTTGAATTAAGAAGCTTTTTATATGATAAGGTTACATTTCCATTAAATCTTGGCATATTGCGTAGGGTCGATTTATCGACCAATAACAGTTGATAAGAATGGCTATTTTATGGTCGATAAATCGACCCTACTCGTATATCAATATTCTCTTTTTCTTGCTCCACATTTCCCGATGTGGAGCAGATATATAAACTCCAACTAATCGTATAGGGCAATACAGAAATACATATCAGTAAAATACTCCATATCAGGAGATATGGAGCTAGGGTGAAGTTTAGTTATAGTTTGGGTATAATTCTGCAAAGATTATATGAGGTGGGTAGAGATTGAATAGGTTATTTCCTAATGAGCGGTTGGCGACTTTGTCTAGTAAGCTTGATTTAGAGAGTCATATAAAGGCTCTTGCAGGCTTTTTTGCACGAGAGAAAAGTATTGTCTTAATTGGCGATACAAAGATGCATGCTAAGTTTATTAATGCTTTAGATGATATAGAGCTTCCAAAACTTCCCGAATTGCCAGAGCTTGATGATTTGATAAATCGTTTAAGTAAAAATGCTACTCTTCAGCTTAGCCAGATATACGATTTTGTTAAGTTGGTTTACTTTTTTAATCGGCTTAAGGCTTGTGAGCTTAGCTCTATTTGGAGAGAGTTGGCTAATAGTGTTGAGATTCCTGATGAGATTTTGGAGATTGCTAGCTACTTTACCGATGAAGGCAAGCTAGATAGTGCCAAAGTGCCTGAGCTTTATGATATAGAAGTTTCTCTTAAACAGATTAAACAAGAGCAGAAAGATAAGCTTGCTAGAACTCTTAGCTCTGGTAATTTGAAAGACTATTTGGTAGATAGCCAAATACATCTATATTATGGGCAAGAGAGTCTGCTTGTTCGTGGTGGGTTTAGCAAAGTTTTAAAGGCAAATGTTATTGGGCGAAGTAGTGGGGGCTTTTTTTATGTTGTGCCAAATTCGCTAGAGGAGCTTAAGAGTAAACGCTCTAAATTGCTGGATAGACAGGCTGAGATTTACCAAAAGTATGCAAAAGATTTTAGCCAAAGCTTGCATGAGTGGTGGCGATTTTTAAAATTTATAAACAGAGAGTTTGATAGAATAGACCACTACAATGCGAGAGCTTTAATGCTAAAAAGTGGAGATTTAAATTTAATACTTCCTGCTTCTAGCAAAGAGGTGGTTTTAAAAGATTTTAAACATCCGGCAATTAAAGATGTTGTGCCAATTAGTATGGAGTTTGAAAAGAGTATTATGTTAGTAACTGGTGTAAATGCCGGTGGTAAAACTATGCTTTTAAAGTCGATTCTTAGTGCTGTATTTATGAGTAAGTATCTAATTCCTTATGCTTGTAATCCACATAAGACTTTAGTGGGGAGTTTTGAGAATATTGAGACAATACTAGACGACCCACAATCGGTTAAGAACGATATATCTACATTTGCTGGGCGTATGTTAGAGTTTAAAAAGCTATTTTCGCTAAAAGATGCTATAGTTGGGGTTGATGAAATAGAGTTAGGAACCGATGCTGACGAAGCAGCTGCACTTTTTAGAACACTCTTAGAAGAGCTAAGTAGTAAGAGGCTTAAGTTTATAGTAACAACACACCATAAACGCTTGGCTTCTTTAATGGCTACAGATGATAGTGTAGAGCTAATTGCAGCCGTTTATGACGAAGAGAATCAAAAGCCGACATATACATATTTGAGTGGAAGTATTGGTAAAAGTTACGCTTTTGAGACTGCACAGCGGTATGGGATAGATAGAAATTTAGTAAAAAAAGCTCGTGAATATTTGGGTGAAGATAAAGAGAAAATATCGGAGCTAATAGAGCGTTCTACCCAATTAGAGATGCAGATGCGGGCAAAGCTAAAAGAGGCTGAGCAGGAGCTAGAGCAGACAAAAATTAAAGAGAGAAAACTTCAGAATTTAAAAGAGCGATTGGAGCAGGAGCATAAAGAGGCGATATTTAAACTAGAGAGTAGTTACAATAAAGCTTTGAAAAATGTGCAAGAGGCTCTTAAGAAGGCTGAAAATCCAGATGCTAGACGCTTGCTAAACGAAGCACATAAAGCAAAAAGTCAAGTAAAGCCTAAAGAGGCAGAGATTCCAAAAGATTTAAAAGTTGGCGATAGCGTAAAGTATAGAGACAAGAGGGCTACAATTTTGAGCTTAAAATCTAAAGAGGCGATGATAGATGTGGATGGAATGAAGCTAAGAGTTCCAAAATCGCAACTGCGAGTTGTGCCAATGCAAAAGCCTAAGCCTAAGAAAAAGGTTATTAGTGTAGCTGTTAATAAGCCACAAAATAGTAAAATATCACTTAAGCTGTTGGGTATGCGAGCAGATGAAGCTATAGAAGAGGTGCAAAATTTTATATCTGACGCTTTAATACACGGTTTTAACGAAGTCGAAATAATCCATGGCACAGGTGGCGGTGTGCTAATAAAAGTTGTTAGCGACTTGCTAAAGAAGCACCCAAAAGTAAAAAGCTTCGAGCGAGTAAAAGGCAATAGTGGTGCAACTATTGTGAAATTATAAAAGGAAGTGTAATGAGTAATGAACATAGTACAAGGTGGAAGAGTGCAGCAGTAATGCTAGCTGTAATTTTAGTTATTGGGTTGCTAGATGTTAAATTTATAACATGGGTATTTTTCGGAGTAGTTGGATACTTTGCTTTTTTAGAAGGGTGCAAGCTTTGGGGTGTTGATAGCGAAGATAAATTGCCATTTTTAGCGATTACTTGGGTTGCAGCGTACTTTTTTAAAGACCCTGTGCTGTTGGTGTTTTTAATTTTCTTAGTAATGGCTGCAAAGTTAGCTTACGATAAAAGTATAGATAAAAAGGCATTTTTGCCAATGGCTTACCCAGTTGTTGGTATTTTGTTTATGTGGAGTCTGTATTTAAATTGGGGTATGGTATCTTTGGTTTGGCTACTTGTAATTGTGGCACTTACTGATGTTGGGGCTTACTACACAGGTAAAAATTTTGGAAAAACAAGCTTTAGCCCAACTTCTCCAAATAAGACGCTAGAGGGTGTATTTGGCGGTATGGGTTTAGCTTCGATAGTAGGTGGAATTTTAATTGCTAGTACAAGCAAAATTGGCTTTATTGCAGCAATTTTATTAGCACTTTTAACTTCGGTAGCGTCTGTATTTGGGGATCTGTTTGAGAGTTACTTAAAGAGAGAAGCGGGGGTTAAAGATAGTGGCGACTTAATTCCAGGGCATGGTGGTATGTTAGATAGAATCGATGGCTATCTGTTTGCATCTATTATGCTATATGTTTTACTAGAACTTGGGAAGTAGAAGTTGATAGTAGTTTTAGGCTCTAGTGGCTCTATTGGCAAAAATACGCTAGAGATTTGCAAAAAGTTTAATATTGCCGTAGAAGCATTAGTAGTAGGTAACTCTATTGAGCTTTTGAATGAGCAGATAGAGCAGTTTAAGCCTAAAATGGTTGCAGTTGCAAAGCAAGAAGATGTTGAAAAAGTAAAGCATGATAGAGTATATGCTGGAGAGGAAGGCATACTGCAACTGCTAGAGGAGTGCGAAGCTGAAACAATAGTAAACGCATTAGTTGGTTTCGCAGGTTTAAAACCAACACTTAAAACATTAGAGCTTGGCAAAAAGTTAGCTTTAGCTAACAAAGAATCACTTGTGGTAGCTGGTAAATTTATAGATACAAGTAAAATTACCCCAATAGATAGTGAACACTTTGCCCTTTGGTATTTGGTAAACCACCGACCAATAAATAGGCTATATATTACTGCAAGTGGTGGTGCATTTAGAGATTGGGTTGTAGAAGATATAAAAAATGCAACCTTTACAGATGCTCTAAAACACCCAAATTGGTCGATGGGAAACAAAATTACAATAGATAGTGCTTCGATGGTAAACAAACTATTTGAGTTGCTGGAGGCAAGATGGCTATTTGGCACAGCCGATATAGAAGCCTACATAGAACGAACTTCAATGATACACGCATTAGTAGAGTTTAAAGATGGGTCTACAACTGCCCACTTAAGCAACGCAAATATGCAACTGCCAATAGCATACGCAATAAAAGGCGAAGTACACGAGCCAATACTAGAGCCACTAAATTTACTAGAGTTAAAAAGCTTAGAATTTAATAAGATAACTGAGCAAAAATACCCAATGTGGCAGATAAAAGAGCACTTACTTAATAACCCAGATATGGGAGTTGTGCTAAATGCTGCCAACGAAGTAGCAATAAAACGCTTCGAGAGTGGAGAGTTTGGCTTTTTTAAGATGACCGATTTAATTTTACAAGCTTACAAAGAATTTAAAGGCTCTAGTGCTAATAATTTAGATGATATATTTAAAATAGACCAAGAAGTTAGAACTTTTACTTGGGGATTATAACTTTGTTTAAAACGATTACCTTAGATAACGAGAGATGCTTCAAATGTAATTCTTAATAGGGTTAAGAATCTAAATTTAACTCATAGAGTTACTTCTCAGAATATGTTAATACTATAAAATTATGCCCTACTCGTAACGAGAGCCATCTATAAAATTTAGTAATATATAAAAGCCTTCTGTAAGTAGAGGTGAAGCTATTATGTATGAGTATAGTTTGCCTTTAAATAGGTACCACATAAGTGCTAGGTAAGAGCCAATAAGTAGCACAATATGTGCTAAAAATAGTGGAGGAATTCCTCGAATTAGGATAAAACCACTATATCCTAAAGAGATGATTGCTATAAAAACAACTAAAGCTATTGCACTCTTTTTATAATCTTTTCGTTTCTTAAAATCTAAAAAGATAAAGACTAATGTCAATATAGTTAAAAGTACAATTCGCCCTTTCATATGTGCATCTCCTTATATTCTATCTAATACATCAATACCTAAAATTCCTAAGCCTGTTTTAATACTGTTTGCTGTTGCTTTTGCTAGTACTAAACGGCTATTTTTTACTTCGCTTGGAACATCATCTTTTAATATAGGGTTGTTTTCGTAAAAACGCATAAATAGTGTTGCTAATTCGTAAAGATAGCTTGTAATTATATGTGGCATCGCCTCTGTATAGGCTTTTTGTAAGTTATCTTCCAAGCTTAAAACTTTTAGTGCTAAACGACGCTCTAAATCGTCGCCTAGTATTGGCTCTATCTCTTCAAACTCACCAGCTTTTCTTAAAATAGAGTTAATTCTAGCGTAAGCATACTGCATATATAGAGCAGTGTTGCCATCTAAACTTAACATCTTATCCCAATCGAAAATGTAGTTAGATTGGCGGTTAATTGATAAGTCGGCATACTTTAGCGAGCCAATTCCTATAACACGAGCAATATTTTCTAACTCCTCTTGACTATACTCATCGCTCTTTTTAATAACCTCTTTTGCTCTAACAACTGCTTCGTTTATTAAATCTATTAGCTTAACTGTTCCGCCATCTCTTGTTTTAAATGGGCGACCACTTTTATCTAGCATCATACCAAATGCGATATGCTCTAGTAGAGTATCTTCGTTTGCAAAGCCAGCTTTTTTAGCAGTAGTAAATACTTGCTTAAAGTGCTCGCCTTGTCGTGCATCTACCACATAACAAACTCTCTTAGCACCCAACTCTTGCACTCTAAATTTAATAGCAGCTAAGTCTGTTGTAGCATACAAAAAGCCACCATCTTGTTTTTGTATAATTAGTGGATTTTCACTATCCTCAAAGAATACGCACTTTGCCCCTTGGCTCTCTTTGGCAACACCACTCTCTTCTAATTGAGCTACAACATTTGCTAAATCGTCATTATAGCTACTCTCGCTTTTTACATTAGATTTATCTAACTTTACACCCAAACTATCATAAACCTCTTGGCAGTGTTCTAGTGATTTTTCGATAAATGCATTCCAAAGCTTCAAGCAACTCTCATCGCCCCCTTGTAGTTTTACAACATACTCACGGCTCTTTGTAGCAAACTCTTCACTCTCATCAAAACGCCCCTTAGCAGCTTTGTAAAACTCTTCTAAATCGCTTAGTTTCGAGTCTATATCTTTTTGATTCTCTTCAAAATATGCAATTAGCATACCAAATTGAGTACCCCAATCGCCTATGTGGTTTTGGCGAATTACTTCATCGCCTAAAAATTCGAATAAGTTAGCTATTGTATCGCCAATAATAGTAGAACGCAAATGTCCTACATGCATCTGTTTAGCCATATTTGGGCTAGAGTAATCTACTACTACTTTTATAGGCTCCTCTCGTGTGCCAACACCTGCACGCTCATTTAGTGCAGTTGGCAAATTTTTAGCTAAAAAGTTGGCATTTAGAGTTAAATTTATAAACCCAGGACCTGCAACTTCTACTTTGCTAAATATCTCGTGGTTTTGTAGCTCATTTGCCAACTTTGTAGCAATCTCTCTAGGGTTTGTCTTTAACTCTTTAGCCAAAGCCATAGCACCATTATACTGGTAATCGCCAAATTCAGGCTTTGTTGCGTCGCTAACTGTTACGCTTTTTGGTGTAATATCTATCGCTTTAAAGCTATCTTTTATAATCTTATTTAGTTGTGATTTAATTTGCATTTAACTTATCCGTTAATTAAGTGTAGTGTTGCACCAAAAAGGTGCGAAGTGTTGCATAAAAAATTATGCTTGTTTAGTCTCTTTTGCTTCTACAGTAGTCTCTTGAGCTTTAGCTTCAATCTCTTTAGTATCAGCTTTTTTAGCTACTTCTGCTGGCTCGTCATCTTCGTTTACAGCTTTTTTGAAATCTTTAATACCTTTACCAAGACCTTTTGCTAATTCTGGAATTTTTTTACCTCCAAAAAGAAGTACAATTACTAAAATAATAGCAAATAGTTCCCATCCACCTGGCATACCCATATCTATCCTTTATAAAAAGTTTTTATGATTATACTATTTTTTTCAATTTGCTTGGCTTAAATAAGATAACCTTATGCAAAAATAGAGTTTTTGGCTACTAAATAACTCAGTTAATGGTTTACTTTAAGTAATCATCAAATAATCATCTTTAGTTACAACTAAAAAACTCTCTTTTAAATTATGTTTTACATATTTAGATTTTTTAACTAATTGGTAAAGAACCTGCTCTTTATCTACACTATTACGCCATTTGCACTCAATAAAACAGATATTTGACTCATCCATAGCAATTAAATCTATCTCTTCATTTTTATTCCACCATCTACCAACTTTTTTAGGGACAAAATCGAGATATTTAGAAGGATTTTGCATTAAATCTTGGGCTACGAAATCTTCAAAAGCAAAAGATACAAATCTATCGTTAAAATTTTTCTCTATCTCTTCTAAAACTGCATCGACTTGATTTATCTCTAATAAATTGTAATTTTTATAGACATAAAAGAACCAAAATTGTAAAAACTTATCTTTAAACCTATATCGCCCCATCTTACTTTTTAAAGGGTTTGTATCAGTTATTGGCACCTCTTTAATCAAAATATCTAAATCTATTAGCTTTAAAAGATAGCGGGTAATATGGGTTGATGGCACTTGCAGTTTAGAAGCGATATTCCCAACCTTTGTATCGCCTTTAGAGATAGTCTCCAAAATAGAAAAGTAGGTAGATACTTCGCCAAGCTCTTGTCTTAATAAAAAGTTACCCTCACTATAGAGAAAAGAGTTTTTATTTAATATATTATCTCTAACATTTTCTAAAAATGTTTTGCCCTCTTCGTAAAGCTCCAGATATTTAGGTATTGTTCCAAAAGATGCAAATATTCTCATCTGTTCTTCTCTGCTAACAGATGGCAAAAACTCTTTAATATATTTAAACAACAATGGCTTTAAGTGTATATTAGAAGTTCTTCTTCCATACAGCGGTGCTGAGTAGTCCAAAATTTCTGAATGCATCATCGATATAACCGAACCAGATAGAATTAAATGAATATTTTTACTCTTTAACTGCATATCCCAAATCATTTGAAGCCAAGAAGAGAATGACTTA
>Ga0256829_1000377_pt1 | contig 47272 bp, 43 predicted proteins | sample 131447metaG_FD_185979 | JGI IMG/M metagenome (GOLD analysis project Ga0256829, IMG submission 185979) | Hydrothermal vent microbial communities from Lau Basin, Pacific Ocean - 131-447 | ecosystem: Environmental > Aquatic > Marine > Hydrothermal vents | place: Pacific Ocean: Lau Basin | collected... | reverse complement strand
AGACGAAAAATCACCTTCGGGATCATCAAAAACCTTGTCTGCCAGGCGGGCAGAACGCATGATTTCGCCTTGAAGGCCAAACACCTTCATCTCGGGGCCTCCTCTTTCGGTTTATCAACAACACCCGAAAATGAGGCCCCTTCCTTATCCCTTCTACGTCTCACATGTGTCTGAACCTGGTCATATCTCTTTTGTTTCTAGTTCACGACGCGCATGCTTTCTCGTTCATAAGACGCTTTGGTGCCACGCGGCCGTCTTCCAGAATTTCCCCTATGCCGATAAACGATTGGGAATGATACAAGCGCACTTTGCCAGAAGTAGGCGCCTGCGGAACCCATACCGCTTGGCCCTGGCGGAGAAAACGGGCTGAATTTGTATCCAGCTCTATCGACGGCAGATTCCCAAGCGCCTGGTCTATTGGCAGCAAGACCGCATCCAGAAGGGACTGGTCCATCGCCTCCAGTTCATCCATGGTAATCATTCTGGGATCTTCGAATGGGGATACGCCCAAGCGCCTGAGTTCGATGACATGGGCACCACAACCCAGGGATTCGCCAAAATCGTCGATCAAGGTACGCACATAGGTGCCACTCGAACATTCAATTTGAAAAAGCAGTTCATCACCCGCTTGCTCTACAAGCTCAAACCGGCCCACATGCACCCAACGCGGCTTGCGCTCAACTGTCACGCCTTGTCTGGCCAATTCATACAGCCGCTTTCCTTCGTGCTTGACCGCTGAATACATGGGCGGAATCTGTTCGATATCTCCACGCAAGGGTTCAAGCGCCTTCTCGATTCTGGCCTTATCGATGTCCTGGGGAACCTCTCGTGTCGCGATGGTATTTCCTTCTGAATCGCCGCTTTCAGTGCGTATTCCCAAACGGCAGCGCGTCAGATAGCGCTTGTTCGCTTCGAGCAAATACGAGGAAATCTTTGTGGCTTCTCCAAAGCATAATGGTAATAGGCCGGTGGCCAATGGATCCAAGCTCCCAGTATGACCGGCCTTACTGGCATTATATAAGCGCTTGACGATTTGTAATGCCTGATTGGAAGTCAGCCCAGCGGGTTTGTCGAGTAAAAGTACGCCATGAACATCACGGCGGCGCTTCGCGCGTCTTGATCCACGCATGGCGCTCAATCCTCCTCAGACTGCTTTTGATCTTTTTTAATGGCCTCGGCAATCAAAGCATCAAGTCGTTCTCCCCTCACCTGTGTATCGTCAAAAACAAAACGCAATTCTGGCACGACGCGAATGCGCATGCGTTTACCCAACTCCCGGCGCAAAAAATGTCGCGATTTCTGGAGAGCTGATTCGCTCGCCTTGCATGCAGACTCGTCGCCAAGGACGGTGAAATAGATCCGGGCATGCGCCAGATCACGCGAGACTTCGACATCTCCCAGCGTGATCATGCCAATACCTGGATTTTTGAGTTCTTGACTAATGAGCGCAGCGAGTTCGCGATGAATCTGTTCGCCTACGCGTTGGGTACGTGAATATTCTTTTGGCACAGATGGTTGCCCTCACTCTCCCGAATATTTCATTCGGTCGCTAATTTAATCCCAAGAGGTCCTTGTTAAGGATAGTATTCTTAAATGCCCAAAGCGCCAGAATGGAACCGAGCTGACGCCGGATACGCCTGTGTATCGAAACAGGCGCTCTCGAGCGATGCCCTGACTCCTAATCGATAGGCTCGACTAGATGTGTTAGTAATCGCTTGAGCAGGCATATCTCGGCGCATCCATCGCGTCATAAGGATGGAACATTCTGGCTAGAGAGAGCGAGCGACTTCGATACGCTCATACACCTCGATCTGATCGCCGGGTCGAACATCATTATAGTTCTTGACGGCAATACCGCATTCCGTGCCCACGCGCACTTCGTTAACGTCATCCTTGAAGCGGCGAAGAGATTCGAGTTCGCCCTCGAATACCACCACATTATTGCGCAACACCCTAATTGGGTTGCCGCGGCGAACCACGCCTTCGACCACCAAACATCCGGCGACGGCGCCTAATTGAGAAGAACGGAATACGTCTCGGACTTCAGCCAAGCCAATGATCTGTTCACGCAATTCTGGCGATAGTAGGCCGGATAGCGCCTGTTTGACGTCATCGATCGCCTCATAAATCACGCTGTAATAGCGCATGTCGACCTCTTTTTCAGCGGCCAGGCGCCGCGCCGAAGCATCTGCGCGAACATTGAAACCGATGATGATCGCATTCGAGGCCAAAGCCAGATTGACATCCGACTCTGTGATGCCGCCAACCCCTGAAGAGATGATTTTTACCGTTACTTCATCTGTGGACAGTTTTTGCAGAGCGTCGCGTAACGCCTCCGCTGTTCCCTGTACATCGGTCTTGACAAGAATATTGACCGATTTGGTCTCGCCTTCTTGCATTTGCGAGAACAAGTTCTCGAGTTTGGCAGCCTGCTGTGTCGCAAGTTTGCTTTCGCGGAACTTGCCACGCCTGAATTCGGCCACCTCACGCGCTTTGCGCTCGGTCGCTGCAACCTGCACTTCGTCTCCGGCATTCGGCGTTCCGGATAGCCCCAGCACGACAACGGGTATCGACGGCCCGGCTTCCTGGACCTCACGGCCATTCTCGTCGAACATCGCCCGCACACGACCGTATTCTTGTCCTGTCAGCAGGATATCACCGCGTTTCAGCTTGCCTTTCTGAACCAGAACGGTGGCTACCGGACCTCGCCCCTTGTCCAGGCTGGATTCGAGCACCACGCCGGACGCAGGCCCTTCGTCCGGCGCTTTCAATTCGAGCACTTCGGCCTGCAGCAAAATGGCTTCCAGCAGATCGTCGATACCCGTTCCAGTCTTGGCGGACACAGGGATGAATTGGATATCGCCACCCCATTCCTCTGGAATCACCTCACGTTGTGCAAGCTCGTTCTTTACGCGCTCGGGGTCGGCTTCAGGCTTGTCAACTTTATTGACGGCCACGACCAGGGGCACATCGCCTGCCTTCGCGTGTTCAATCGCCTCGATCGTTTGCGGCATGACACCGTCGTCGGCTGCGACAACCAGCACCACCACATCAGTGGCTTTCGCGCCTCGTGCGCGCATCGCGGTAAAGGCGGCGTGGCCGGGAGTGTCCAGGAAAGTCAACCCACCACGCGGTGTTTTCACATGATAAGCGCCGATGTGCTGAGTAATACCCCCTGCTTCATCAGCCGCCACTTTAGAGCGACGGATATAATCCAGCAGGGATGTTTTACCGTGATCGACATGCCCCATGATCGTGACTACTGGTGGGCGCGTCACCTCTTCACGCTCTTCAGTCTCCACCGCCAGATCAACAGCTTGATCAAGCTCTTCAGCGGCCACTGGTACGGCGACATGCCCGAATTCCTCGACCACCAAAATCGCAGTATCCTGATCGATATTTTGATTAATCGTGGCCATCACACCCATGCCCATCAATGCCTTGATAACTTCGGACGCTTTTACCGCCATGCGTTGCGCCAAATCGGCCACGGTGATCGTCTCCGGCACTTTTACCTCACGTACAACCGGCGCCGTGGGCTTCTCAAACCCATGTTTGCTTGCCATTTCGTTGGCCACGCGACCGCGACCCGCTTTGGAAGCCTTGCCTCGCCGGCCACGCTTGTCACTAGCCACATGTAATTCGGCACGATCCTTCTCTTTCCCGCGCGTCTTGGCTGCCTTTCCAGCAGTCTTGCGGTTTTCTTCCTGTCCCGCGCGACGTGCAATCTCCTGGCTTTTCCGGCGTTCTTCCTCGGCGGCCTTCCTGTCCGCTTCTTCTTTGCGTTTGAGCTCTGCTTCCTTGCGCTTGCGTTCCGTTTCCAGACGCTCGGCCGCAGCACGGTCGCGCGCTTCTTCCAAGCGCCGACGCTCTTCTTCCATCTTTTTGGCCAGCAATGCTGACTTGTTCGTCAGCTCATTTATTTCTTTGGTTTTCTTGTTTTTAACAGACGCTTTGGCAGATGTCTTGACCTTATCTTCCACTTCTTCCGGCACAGCCACTTCTTCGGGGCGTTTTTCCGAAGCGATCTCCTCGTTTACTGTTTCGGCTGGAGATGGGGATTGCGGCGAGGGAGCCGCCTCTTTTTGTTCTATTGATTCAGCCGGGATCTCTCGCGCCTCGACGGCCTCCGCTTTCATTGAGGGCGGCACCTTCTCCGCCGCAGCCGGCATCGCTTCGGCCTGCTCAGCAACTGCCCCTTGAGCATTCGCCATTTCAGCCAATTTTTCTTGTTTTTGCTCTTGGGCGGCGCGTCGCTCATACACGCGTTTTTTGCGTACTTCGACACTGACGGTCTTTGATCGCCCCTGAGAGCCGCCCACTTTGAGTTCCGAGGTGCTACGGCGTCGCAAAGTCACTCGCTGACGCGGCTTCGCCTCGCCATGACCATGCGTTTGGCGCAGATAATCGAGCAATTTCATCTGCTCTGCGTCACTGATCTCCTGATCGGGCCCGCTCACTGGCACACCCGCATCCTTGAGTTGCTCCAGAAGACGTTCGACGGGTGTGTCGACCTTTTCCGAAAGTTGTCTGACTGTCACCGTACTCATGCTCGGTCACCTCAAGTTAATTTTCATCTTTGCACTTTTGACTAGCTGTCGAAATTACATTTACGCAATACGCGGAGACGTCAAATTCAGTCGCCTCCACTCAGATGCGCCTCACAAACGAGCTTTCCAGCCTAAATCTCTTTTTCTCGCATTCAGCCGGACTCTTTTCAATGGTCAATGGCCCATGATGCGAGCAACTTCATTCAATGCCGACCTATTCGCCAGCCTTTTCGAACCACGGCGCTCTGGCCGCCATAATCAATGCGGCCGCTCGCTCCCGATCAAGCCCTGGGATATCCATGAGGTCATCAACAGCCTGTTCCGCCAGATCTTCCGCTGTCACGATTCCTTTCTGAGCCAATGTCTGCGCCAGCTCTTCATCCATGCCATCGAGAGCCAGCAAATCTTCTGCCGGTTTATTTTGATTCTCTTCCTCGGCGATAGCGCGTGTCAGCAAGGCATCTCTGGCTCGGCTTCGCAGCTCATCGACTATGTCTTCATCGAATTCTTCGATGTTCAGTAACTCTGCCTTGGGCACATAGGCGATTTCTTCAATGCTAGAGAATCCTTCCTGCACTAAAATCATGGCGATTTCTTCATCCACATCAAGCTGTTGCATGAACTGCTCAGAAAGCTCGCGAACCTCTTGCTCGGTCTTTTCTTCAGCTTGCTGCTCAGACATTACGTTCAATTCCCAACCCGTCAGCTGGCTGGCCAACTTAACATTCTGTCCTCCGCGCCCAATCGCTTGAGAAAGCTTGTCCTCCGTCACCGCGATATCCATGCTGTGTCGATCTTCATCCACCACGATGGATACGACTTCGGCAGGCGACATGGCATTGATGACGAATTGTGCGGGATTTTCGTCCCAGAGGACGATATCTATACGCTCGCCCGCAAGCTCGTTCGACACCGACTGAACTCTTGAACCACGCATACCCACACAGGCACCGACTGGATCCAGCCTCGGATCATTCGATCTAACTGCAATTTTCGCACGTAAGCCAGGATCACGTGCCGCGCTCATTATATCGATAAGCCCTTGGCCGACTTCGGGCACTTCCAACTTGAACAGCTCTATCAAGAATTCCGGAGCAGTCCGACTAATAAACAACTGTGGCCCGCGCGGTTCGTGTCGCACTTCCTTAAGGTAGCCGCGAAGCCTTTCTCCTGGCCGTACATTCTCGCGGGGTATCATATCTTCGCGTCGAATAAATGCTTCCGCATTACCACCCAAGTCAAGATAAACGCCACGGCGATCAGTGCGTTTAACCACCCCCATGACCAACTCACCAACTCGGGCTTCATAAGCCTCGACGACCTGACGCCGTTCGGCTTCGCGTACTTTCTGCACGATTACCTGCTTCGCGACCTGTGCGGCTATACGTCCAAAATCAGCCGCGTCGATTGGCTCTTCGATGTACTCCCCTACCTCGATATCCGGATATTCCTGGCGGGCATAACTGAGCAAACGCTGTTTCTCTGGCGATTCAAATTCCGGATCTTCATCATCGACTACCAACCATCGCCTGAAGCCCTGATAATCACCCGTTTTTCTATCTATACTGATACGCACATCGATGTCTCCGCCATGCTTTTTACGCGTCGCAGTGGCCAATGCCGCCTCAATAGCCTCAAAAATGATTTCCTTGTCTACTGCCTTCTCGTTCGAGACGACATCGACAACCAGCAGAATTTCTTTATTCATCGCCAGTTCTCCTGCACCCCTTCAATCCGGGGCATACTTAAATAATCCAGTCAGATCAACCCTGCCGAGCAGAATCTTCGCCCGAACCCAGCACACGGGCTCGATGTATCGCCTCCAGAGGAATGGTCACATGCTCACCATCCATTTCCATCTGTAATTCTGTCTCACTGCACCCCATCAAAAGGCCCGCCATATTTCTTCTGCCATGCAAGGGCCAGCGTAGTCGCAATTTAATCCTTTTCCCACTAAAACGTCGGTATTGCTCTGGTTTGAAAAGCACCCTATTGAGCCCCGGAGAAGAAACTTCCAGGCGGTATGCCTGTGGAATAGGATCTTCAACATCCAATACAGCGCTCACCTGATCGCTAACTTTTTGGCAGTCGTCCAATGTAACGCCATGCGGGGCATCAATGAATACCCTTAGCAAAGCACTGCCGCCCACGGGCGAGAACTCCAGCCCCCATAATTCCAATCCGAGACTGCGGACTACCGGATCAATCAATCCCTCCAAAGCAACTACGGAGGCGGAAACTTCTTTCATACACAACTCTCCGATGTACCATCTTGTGCAATCAGGGACCTGTTCCCAACCAACAAAAAAGCCCCATTAAGGGGCTTTTTTGTTAAAAAACCGATTGGTAGCGGGGGCAGGATTTGAACCTGCGACCTTCGGGTTATGAGCCCGACGAGCTGCCAGACTGCTCCACCCCGCATCAGGAAAGCGAATATTACTAGACCCTCAGCCTGTTGACAAGGGCACTGTTCGCCCAAAGTGGGCGTCAAGACGAAAATACGCGGCTTGCGGACACAAAACTATCTAATTGCGATGCTGGCACGATTTAAACTTCAGGCTTTAGGTGTTGCCCATGGTATCAACTGAATTTGGGTATGCTTCAAGTGGGTTTCTTATGCAAATGGCGTCTTTGCGTTTTCAGTAACTTCCGAAGATCATATCTATAAATGAATCCTGGCAGGGCAAATACCAGAAACAGTGCCAAGGTAACCGTATAAAACACCCAGTCCTGCGAGTAAATCTCGCCCGTCAAACGCTTTTCTAGCCCAAAACCAATCAATCCCACGACGACATACATCACCGACCATTCGAGAAAACGAAAAGCGCCAGATTTATTTTTTTCCGTTCGAAACAGAAAAAATCTCCGTTCGCTCAACCACGGCAGATTGGCCGCAATAATCGCCAAACCGATAAGAAGCCATACGTAAACCATCAAAGCCCACCTGCGGCAGCCGTGCAATATACCATGAGAACGGAAGGAAACATCCCTAACGCTAGCAACGCCAAGCCATTGAAACTCATAAGTATGCCCGCATCGAGTTTCAATCTCACCGGAACAACTTCCTCTACTTTGTCAAAGTACATAAACTTGACTACACGCAGATAATAGAATGCCCCAATAACAGACATAATAACAGCATAAAGCGCAAGCCATGGCTGATCAACTTGCACAACCGCCTGCAAAACCACCAATTTGGCATAGAAACCCACCGTCGGTGGGATCCCCGCCATGGAAAACATAATCAGCAGCATCATGAACGCCAGCCAGGGACTACGCTGATTTAGTCCCTTGAAATCCTCAATGTTTTCTGCTTCAAATCCTTTCCGGCTGAGTAGCGCGATCATTCCGAATGCTCCTGCAGACATCAAAGCATAGACCAGAACATAATAGGTAGCGGCCGCATAACCCGCGTCCGTGCCGGCAAAAACGCCCATGAAAACGAATCCGACATGAGAAATCGTCGAGTAAGCCAACATGCGCTTGATGCTGGTTTGGGCGATAGCTATTACATTGCCTACTGCCAATGACAATACAATCAGCAGCTCCAGCATTCCTCCCCAGTGAATATGAGCGCTGGGCAATGCTTCGGCCAACAATCGAATCACCATGGCAAACGCAGCAATCTTGGTGACTGATCCCATGTATAAGGTGACAGATGTAGGGGCGCCTTCATAGACATCGGGGATCCACATATGAAAGGGGACAGCGCCGAGTTTGAATGCCACACCGGAGACGATGAAAACGACAGCCAGGCCCACCGCTACCTCCGGATGAGGAGAGTGGGCCAGATTTATAGCGATCCGGGTGATGTCGAGTGAGCCAGTAAGGCCGTAAAGTATGGACATGCCATAAAGCAACAAACCAGATGCCAAGGCGCCGAGAACGAAATACTTCATGGCGGCTTCGGATGCCCTTCCTGAATCACGCTGAAAAGCGACCATGGCGTAGAGTGCGAGCGACATCAATTCAAGCCCTAGATAAATGGTCAGAAGGCTGTGCGCCGATATCAGCACCATCATGCCGAGCACACCTGCGAGGCCCAACACGAAATATTCCCCCCTGAACAACTCCCGATCACGCATGTATGGCCGCGAATAAACAAATACAGCGATGGTGATGCCCACCACGAACAACTTGAGCAAAACAGAAAACGGATCACTGACGAAAGCCCCATCAAATCCCGTGATGCGCTCACCAGGATTCATCGTCAAAACAAGAATTCCGGTTATCAGAAGACTGAACTGGCTCAACCAATAAGTGACGTTTCGCTGGCTGTTCTTGAGAAAAACATCGATTACCAGAATCGCACAGATCATGCCAAGTAAGAACAGTTCGGGCACCATCAGGGCAAATTGCTTCGCTAAAGGAAGAGCCATTCGTTTCGTATCCTGTTATGACAATTTCGAGGTCAGCGCCTGTTGCAGCAAATGATGTACCGAGGCGTGCATTACATCCAGCAAAGGAGCAGGCCATATACCCACAGCCAGCACAGCCACAGCCAATAAACCCAGAAAAACCCCTTCCCTGAGATTTATGTCTTGAAGCGCCGCCACTTTCGGGTTCGTAACCGGCCCATAAACGACGCGCTTTATCAGCCACAAGGTATACGCCGCTCCGATGATGAGGGTGGTCGCGGCAACAAACGCCAACCAGAAGTTCCCGTGCAGGGTGGCAAGAATCACCATGAATTCGCCCACGAATCCCGACGTACCCGGCAAACCAGCATTGGCCATCGCAAACAGCACCAGAAAACCCGCGAAGATAGGCATACGGTTGACCACGCCACCATAGTCATTTATTTCCCGGCTATGCATCCGGTCGTAAAGTACGCCTACCGATAGAAACATCGCTCCAGAAATGAACCCGTGCGAGATCATTTGTACCAAAGCGCCCTCCAACGCCAGCACGCCTGAATTGAAGGCGGCCAACGATGCCGGCGTCGGTTGTTCACCTAGATTGGCGGTCAGTCCGTAATGCCTGGCAATGACATAGATGACAAAGGTTCCGAGGGTAACAAAACCCATATGAGCAATGGAGGAATAGGCGATCAACTTTTTCATATCCTGCTGTACGAGCGCCACAAATCCAATGTAGACAATCGCGACAAGTGACAGAAAAATCATTACACCACTGAGCGTCTGACTCGCATCAGGCGTAATCGGCAAGGCGAACCGAAGAAAACCATAACCTCCGATTTTGAGCATGACAGCCGCCAGAATCACCGATCCTCCTGTGGGCGCCTCGACGTGTGCATCCGGCAACCAAGTATGCACGGGCCACATCGGAATTTTCACAGCAAAAGCACCGAAAAATGCCATGAAAATAAGAATCTGGGCGGTGATCCCCATATGTAGTTTTTGAAAATCAAGAATACTGAAACTACCAGATTTGGTGTACATATAGATCAGTGCGATCAACATGAGCACCGAACCCAGGAATGTGTAAAGAAAGAACTTCAGAGTAGCGTACACACGTCTGGGGCCACCCCACATGCCAATGACGATAAACATCGGGATCAGCATGCCTTCAAAAAAGATATAGAAAAGGATCGAATCGAGCGCCGCGAAAACACCATTCATCAACCCTTCCATAATAAGAAATGCAGCCAGATACTGTGTCTGCTTCTCCTTGATCACCTCCCAGCCGGCAATGACCACGAGCACGGTTGAAAATGTCGTCAATATAATCAAGGGCATGGAAATCCCATCCACCCCTAGGTAATAATTAATGTTCAGCGCATGAATCCAAGGCTGGAATTCGACGAATTGCATGGCCGCCGTTTGCGAGTCAAAACCGGTGAAAAGTGGCACGCTGAGAAGGAACGTGGCAACGGCCACAATCAAAGCCAAACGGCGAGCGCCGTTTGCTCTTTCGCCCGCGCCGAGCACTACAAAACCGCCAATGATCGGCGTCCAGATCACCAGGCTTAATAAAGGCCAATGCGAAAACATGCAATTCCCTTATGAGTTATCCGTGAATTTATCGGCGCCTCAACGGAGCACATACCAGCTCAGCAGTACCAGCAGCCCGATGATCATCGCGAAACTGTAATGGTAAACGTAACCGGTCTGTATCCAGCGCAATCGATCTGCGGTCCAGCCAATCACGCGGGCCGTACCATTGACGATCAGCCCGTCAATCAGCAATGCATCGCCCGCTTTCCAGAGAAGGCGGCCCAGGCCGCGCGCGCCACGGGCGAAGACATAATCATTGAATGCATCGAAACCATAGCCGTTCTGAAGAATCGTTCGTACCCATCCTAATCGCGAGTGAACATGGATACCAAGCTTCGATCGATACAAGGTGACATCCCAGGCAACAAGCACACCCGCCATCGACAACCAAAACGGTGGCGCTAGAAAGCCATCGATTAAAAATGCCAGCGCTCCATGGAAATGGTGATGCAACTCAGCCAGAACGTTGTGATCTGGCGCCACATAAATTGAGCGGAAAAAATCCCCGAACAAAAGCGGATACATAACGCCACCCGCACCGATTGTTGCCAGCGCGAGAAGAGTCAAAGGAAGCGTTACCACCCAAGGAGGCTCATGCAGATGCGCCCTTGTATGAGCATCCATGCGCTCCCGCCCATGAAATACCAGGAAGAAAAGACGGAAGGTATAAAGGGCGGTGACGAACACACCAAGAATCAATAAGGCGGCCGCAAAATGCGCGCCTGGAATATGGGAGAGCTCCACCGCTTCAATAATGCTATCTTTGGAGAAAAACCCGGACGTGCCGGGAAATCCGATCAACGCCAGAGAACCTATCAACGCCGTCACATAGGTGATGGGCATATACTTGCGCAAACCACCCATCTTACGAATGTCCTGTTCGTGGTGCATAGCCATGATTACCGAGCCTGCCGCCAAGAACAGTAGCGCCTTGAAAAAGGCGTGCGTCATCAAATGGAACATGCCGGCCGCGTATGCCGATGCCCCCAGGGCGGCGGTCATGTATCCCAGCTGGGACAAGGTTGAAAAAGCAATGACCCTTTTTATATCGTTTTGAACGACCCCGATCAAACCCATGAAAAACGCACCAATCGAGCCGATGATCAACATCAAACTCAAGGCGGTGGTGCTCAGCTCGTAGATCGGCGACATCCTCGTGACCATGAAAATGCCCGCTGTCACCATGGTGGCAGCATGAATTAGCGCCGATATGGGAGTGGGGCCTTCCATGGAATCCGGCAGCCAGACATGCAAGGGGACTTGGGCTGATTTCCCCATTGCGCCGATGAACAACAAAATGGCAACCACCGAGGGCAATGACCATTCTTGGCCAGGAATCAGCATGACAGTAGCGGTCGCCAATTTCCCGGTCTGGGAAAATATTTCCTCGTAATTCAAACTTCCAGTGTAGGCGAATAGGGCGGCGATACCAAGCAAGAACCCAAAGTCCCCTACCCTATTGACGATGAATGCTTTCAAATTCGCATAGATCGCGGATTCCTTGTTCATGTAAAAACCGATCAACAAGTAGGACACCAACCCGACCGCTTCCCATCCGAAAAACAACTGCAATAGATTGTTAGACATCACCAGCATCAACATGGAAAAGGTAAACAGGGCGATGTAACTAAAAAAACGTTGATAGGCTGTAGATCTGACTTGACTATCGCTTGGCCAGAGCTCCTCGTCGTGCGCCATGTAGCCAATGGTGTAAATGTGCACCATCAGAGAAACGAAGGTAACGATGAGCATCATCAGGGCGCTGAGATGATCGATGAGAAATCCGATATGGAACGAATAGCCTCCAGCCATCATCCATGTATAAACATTCCCGTCATAGGTCGGCATCCCCTGAAATACCAGACGCACGAAGACCCATACCGACAGCCCAAAAGACAGGCCTACTCCAAGAATCGTAACGGTATGAGCGCCTGTCTTTCCAATTTTTTTGCCAAACAGACCGGCTATGATCGCGCCAACAAGCGGTGCCAGCGCGATAATGAGGTAAACGGTTTCCATTCGGTCAACCCTTCATATCATCTAGATCGATCACATTGATGCTGCGCCGGTTCCGGAATAGAACCACAAGAATGGCGAGCCCGATGGCAGCTTCGGCCGCCGCTACCGTGAGAATGAAAAAAACAAACACCTGGCCGGCAAGATCATGCAGATACCAGGAAAAGGCAATGAAGTTCAAATTGACCGCCAGCAGCATGAGTTCGATACACATCAGCAAGACGATCAAATTCTTGCGGTTGATGAAAATACCGGCTACCGCGATAGAAAACAGGATGGCGGCAACAATCAGATAATGTGAAAGTGGAATCATCGCCTCAAGCCTTTTTGCAATGGGGATACGTCATTTAGATTTGCCCTCGGCAGACATCTTGACGATGCGAACCCGTTGATTTCTCTCTATGGCGATCTGCTGCTCCGGCTTTGTGTATTTGCTGTCCGGCCGTCGACGCAGGGTCAAGGCGATCGCAGCGATGATAGCAACCAAAAGCACTACGGCGGCGATCTCAAAGGGATAGACGTACTGCGTATAGAGAACATTACCCAAAGCTTCAGTATTGGGGAGCATGGATTGATTCTGCGGATGACCCGCCAACTGAAAATACTTCGCACCAAGAATCAGCCCAAGCTCGACTACCATCGCTAGAGCCACAATGACCCCCAATGGGAGAAAACGGACAAAACCTTCCCTCAATTTCGCAATATTGATGTCCAGCATCATCACTACGAACAAAAACAACACCATCACGGCGCCCACATAGACGAGAACGAGAACGATTCCAAGAAACTCGGCTCGAAGCGTGATCCACAAAGCGGCGCTGTTAAAAAACGCAAACACCAGGAACAAAACGGCATGTACGGGATTTTTGACGGTAATCATCCCCAATGCCGACAGAATCGTCAGAGCAGAAAAAAAATAGAAGACAAATTGCAGATAACTCATCTGACAGCCTCAACGATAGGGTGCATCCGCAGCGCGATCAGCGGCGATTTGAGCTTCGTATTTATCCCCTATCGCCAAAAGCTTCTGCTTATCCATGATTTGTTCACCGCGGTTTTCAAAGTGATATTCGAAAATCCGTGTCTCGACAATTGAATCCACCGGGCACGACTCTTCGCAAAACCCACAGTAAATACATTTGAAAAGATCGATATCGTAGCGGGTGGTTCGCCTCGAACCGTCCTCTCGCACCTCGGATTCGATGGTAATGGCCAAGGCAGGACAAACCGCCTCACAAAGTTTGCAGGCAATGCACCGCTCTTCGCCATTCGGATAGCGGCGCAAAGCATGCAATCCCCGGAAACGAAATGATTGTGGCGTTTTTTCTTCCGGATATTGAACTGTGATTTTTCTGCTGAACAAATACCGGCCGGTCAAGCTCATGCCTTTAAGTAATTCAAGCAGAAAATATGTCTTAAACAGGTTCTTCAAACGCTTCATGCTTACAATCCTCGCGTGAACCAGGGGCCGATATTCAAGGCGAGAAGCAATCCTTCGACAAATATCCACACAATCGTCACCGGTATAAGCACCTTCCATCCAAGGCGCATAATTTGATCATAGCGATATCGCGGGAAGGTCGCGCGGAACCACAGGAATAAAAACATGAAAACGGCCGTTTTGAACAAAAACCACTGAATACCATCTCCAAGAAATGGGCCAATCACTGGCACTCTGACTCCAACGGGATCGAATGGCGACAGCCAGCCACCAAAAAACAGGACGGCCGACAGAGCGGAGATGAGAACCATATTGGCGTATTCGGCCAGGAAGAAAATAGCAAAGGCCATGCCCGAATATTCAACGTGAAAACCGGCCACGATTTCAGACTCGCCCTCAGCAACGTCAAAAGGCGCCCTGTTGGTTTCCGCCACCCCCGAAATCAAATACACCATGAACATCGGGAACAAGGGCAACCAATACCAGTTGAATACGGTGCCGCTCTGAGCTCGAACGATATCCCCAAGATTCAGGCTGCCGCTTGCCATCAACACACCCACCAGTGCAAATCCCATGGCAATTTCGTAGGCCACAAGCTGGGCGGCCGAGCGCAAGGCTCCCAATAAGGCATATTTGGAATTGGAGGCCCAACCGGCAAGAATGATTCCATAGACGCCCAGCGAGGTCATTGCCAGCAGATAGAGCAGACCGGCATTGATATTTGCAAGCATCCAGCCGTCATTGAATGGAACAACAGCCCACGCCGCCAATGCCGGCGCCAAAGCAAGCACCGGTGCCATAAGAAATAAGAAACGGTTCGCATGGGCAGGGATGATGACTTCCTTGAACATCAACTTGACAGCGTCAGCAATGGGTTGCAGCCAACCTCTTGGCCCCACTCTGTTCGGCCCGATTCGCACCTGGATATAACCAATGACTTTTCGTTCGGCAAAGGTGAAATAGGCGACCACCAGCAGAAGCGGCACCACTACAAGCAAGATCTTGCCGACTGTCAGAAGAAAAAAGAGGAAATCATTCACTGATCACCTTCCCATGCCTCGATATGTATGGGCGCGCAACTTTCGGCCAAACCTTCGCCACCCTTGATCCCTAGCGGAATCCAGGCAACACCGTCGGCCACTCGATCATCCACATGAAGATCGAACACGGCTGAATAATCACCTTGGAATACTTTGATTCTGGAGGCATTCTCCACACCCAGGCGGGCGCATTCCTTTGTATTCAGCCACACACCACAGCGCCTTCCCTCAGGCGTCTCTTGCAATGCCTTTGAGCGCCGCACCAACGGATCGACCGCATATATTTCGTGCGTTCCCCAGCGCAGCAAAGGCTGATCGCCATGCATCCAATTCAGACTGAGGGTGGCCGGCGTCTGCAACGAGTTATCAAAGGAAAGATGCGGATTCAGGGCCGACTTGATTTCCTCTCTGACCTCCTCCGAAGACATGTAATCGAATCCGGCCAAATCCAGCATGTTTCCAAGAACGCGGAGCACCTTCCACCCCGGCCTTGCTTCGCCAGGCGCAGTGGTAACGCCAGAAAAACTTTGCCACCGACCTTCAGCATTGACCAATGTGCCCGAGGTTTCGAATGGCGTAGCGATGGGCAACAGCATATCCGCATACTCCATGGCCTGCGGTGTCGCATGTGTCGCAAAGACGGCCACGAAATCCGCCCGCCTCAATGCATCCAGCATAGGCGCCGGCGAGGCACAATCATATTCGGCATCGACCCCATAAAGCAGATAGGCAGAATGTGGATTGTCAATCATGCTTGCCGCATCGAGGCCTGGCTCGGCCAATGGGTCGCCTGCCGCCCCACGATGGGGAACTGCGCCGGCGATCCAAGCGCCCGCACTGTTAGCGCCTTCTGGCAGGTAGCCAAGTCGCGCCTGCGTTAGCCGAGCAATTTCGTAAGCCAGCACCCTGAGCTTGGCTGCCTCCGGGTGATTCATCGCCAACGGGCCAAGGAGAATACTTGTCTGCCGACCCTCGGCCAACATGCGCGCCATGTTCTCAGCAGCCTCTGTCGGAACCCGATCCCCCAACCAGTCCGGTCGGGCTGATTCTTGCTGATCACATACTGCCGCAAGAACACCGGCCAATGCCTCACCAATTTTCTGTGGCGGAACGATCATTCTCTCGGCAACGGGATAATTGAAGTCGAAAGCCATAGGATTTATATCCATGACCCTGGCTCCGCCAATAACCGCTTTACGAAGGCGGTGTCCCAGTATAGGCTGGTCCTTGCGTGGGTTGGCGCCAACAAGAAGAACCGTATCGTTCGATTCCAGGGATTCAATCGCCTGCCCCAGCCAGGGAAACAGAGGATCTTCTTGTGACATGGAAAAATCCAGCTGATGCAGGCGATGGTCGATATTTCGCACCCCTGCCCCGCGAAGACATTTTTGGAAGAGATAATGTTCTTCAATGGTGACAGAATGGGAGATCAGGGCGGCAACCTGCTCTGCGGAGCGGCGCTTTAGATTCCCAGCCAGATCGACCAGGGCCTTTTCCCATTCGACTGTTTCCCATCGCCCATCTCTCTTTATCATTGGAGACTGGAGCCTGTCCTCGGCATATAGGCCTTGATAACTGAAACGGTCGCGATCGGAAATCCAGGTTTCATTGATGGACTCGTTATCACGTGGCACCACGCGTATCACCTTACCGCGAAGAGTATGCGCATATAGATTCGAACCCACGCAGTCATGCGCGGCGAGGCTCGAGTGCTGGATCATCTCCCATGCGCGCCCCGCGTACCGGGAGGGCTTGGCCGTCAACGCACCGACCGGACAGAGGTCAATGATGTTACCGGACAGTTCCGATTCGAGCGCATGTTGAACATAGGTGGTAATGCGCATGGATTCACCACGTCCAGTCGCTCCAAGTTCACGAAGTCCGGCGATCTCTTCGCCAAAGCGTACACAGCGCGTACATTGGATGCAGCGTGTCATATCCGTAGCCACCAACGGCCCCAAGTCCGGATCCGGAACAACCCGCTTGGCTTCCACGTATTGAGACACATCGCGGCCAAAACCCATTGCCACGTCCTGCAGTTCGCACTCTCCACCCTGATCGCAAATCGGGCAATCAAGCGGATGATTGATCAGCAGAAATTCCATCATGGCCTGTTGCGCAGACAGTGCCAGAGGAGAGCGTGTCCACACCTTCATGCCATCCTGTACCGGTGTTGCGCAAGCAGGGAGCGGCTTGGGCGCTCTCGCTACCTCGACCAGGCACATTCGGCAATTGGCAGCCACCGACAACTTTTTGTGATAGCAAAAACGCGGTATCTCGATGCCATGGGCATCGGCAACCTCGATCAACATTGCACCCGCCGGCGCCTGGTAGCTTTCGCCATCGATTTCGACCGTGATCTGATGCTTTTCACTCATATTCATCCAGCGCCTCGATCGAAACTCATCCAGGGCGTCGGTTTCGCCGTCACCATGCTGCGTCCATGTTCAATGTAATATTCGAATTCCGGTCTAAAATGCTCCAGAAAACTGCGCACAGGCATCGCGGCTGCATCACCCAATGCGCAAATTGATCGTCCTTCGATTTTGTAGGCCACGTCATCGAGCCTATCCAGATCTTCAGGCCGCCCCCTGCCTTCGACGATGCGCGTAAGCATACGGTAAAGCCAGCCGGTCCCTTCCCTGCATGGCGTGCATTGCCCACAGGATTCACTAAAATAAAAACGTGATATCCGTTGTAGCACCTTTACCATGTCCGCTGTTTCATCCAGGACCATTACCGCCCCCGAGCCCAGCATCGAACCCGCTTTGGAAATCGACTCATAGTCCATCTTGGCTTTCAGCATCACATCGCCAGGAACAACGGGGACTGAAGATCCCCCCGGAATAACCGCTTTTAGCTTTCGGCCCTCCAAAACACCTCCTGCCATCTCGAGCAAATCGGCAAACGGCGTCCCCATAGGGATTTCATAATTCCCAGGACGATTGATATGCCCTGACATGGAGAAAATTTTTTCTCCACCGGATCGCTCGGTGCCCAGCTTGGCGAACCATTCTCCACCCTTGCGCATGATGACCGGCACCGAGGAAAGCGTTTCCGTGTTATTGATCGTAGTCGGACGCCCATAAAGGCCGAAATTAGCAGGGAAAGGCGGTTTAAACCGGGGCTGCCCCTTCTTGCCTTCCAGGGATTCAAGCAACGCGGTCTCTTCCCCGCAGATATAAGCACCGGCCCCAAGCGTGGGGTACAAATCGAAATCGATCCCGGAACCCTGGATATTCTTGCCCAGCAATCCGAGCCCGTATGCCTCCTCTACCGCATGGTAAAAGCGTCGGTACACCTCATCGAGAAACTCCCCACGCATGTAGTTGTAGCCTACCGTGGCGCCGATGGCATAGCCGGCGATGGCCATCCCTTCCACCAGCGCGTGAGGATTGAATCGTAGAATATCGCGATCTTTGCATGTGCCCGGCTCGGATTCATCCGAATTGCAGACGATGTATTTCTGGCCCGCAGCATGCCGTGGCATGAAACTCCATTTAAGACCGGTGGGGAAACCAGCGCCTCCCCGCCCCCTGAGATTGGATACCTTCAGATTCTCAATGATTTCATCCCGTGATGGCTTTTCCGCAAGTATCTTGCGCCATGCCTCATATCCTCCCTCGGCCTGATAAGCCTTGAGACTCCACGGCTCGGGATGCTTAAGCGTAATGAAGCAGACTTGATTCATGTGGTTTCACTCCAGGGAATCGAGAATCTCATCCACCTTCTCCGGAGTCAGATTTTCGTAATAGACATGATCAACCTGCATCATAGGAGCGCCTGCGCAAGCAGCAAGACATTCCTCTTCCCGCTTGAGATAAAACTTACCATCTGGCGTACTCTCCCCAAGCTTGACGCCCAGTTTGTTTTCAATATAGGCCACCACTTCATCCGCACCACGCAACATGCAGGAAACATTGGTACACACGGCGATGGTGTGCCGGCCCACCGGTTCGAGATTGAACATGGAATAAAAACTGGCCACCTCATAGACGGCAATACAAGGAATACCGATATATTCAGCCACCGCATCCATTTTTTCCGTGCTCAGCCAGCGATCTTCATGTTGCACAGCGCGCAACGCAGCCAGCACCGCCGATTGCCTTTTATCGGCTGGATAACGCCGCAACCAATCATCGATTTCGGCGCGCACATGCTCGGATAGCAAGTCAGTGGAATTTTCAGGGTTGCCACTCATCACCGGTCCACCTCGCCAAAAACGATATCCTGTGTGCCTATGATAGCCACAACGTCCGCCAACATATGACCACGACTCATTTCATCGAGCGCCGATAAATGTACGAAGCCGGGTGCGCGGACTTTGAGACGGTACGGCTTGTTAGCCCCATCGGAAATCAGATAAACACCAAATTCGCCTTTAGGATGCTCCACTGCGGCATACGCCTCTCCTTCCGGCAGACAATATCCCTCGGTGAACAATTTGAAATGATGGATCAATGCCTCCATTTCAGCCTTCATCGCCTCCCGCGAAGGCGGAGTCACCTTGTGATTTTGCGCCATCACCGGCCCCGGGTTCTTGCGTAGCCAATCGATACACTGTTTGATGATGCGATTAGCCTGCCGCATCTCATCGACCCGCACGAGATAACGATCGTAACTGTCTCCATTAATGCCGACCGGTATATCGAAATCCAGCCTGTCATAGACCTCATAAGGCTGCTTCTTACGCAAATCCCATTCGATGCCCGATCCGCGTAGCATCGGGCCGGTAAATCCAAGCGCCAATGCACGCTCAGGAGAAACAACCCCAATACCCACGGTGCGCTGTTTCCAGATTCTGTTATCAGTCAGCAACGTTTCATATTCATCCACGAAACCTGGGAATCGTTCAGTAAACGCCTCCAGAAAATCCAGCAACGAACCGCTGCGCTCTTCGTTCAGACGCGCTGTTTCGCGCTCGCTTCGCCACTTGGAAGGCCTGTAATTGGGCATACTGTCAGGAAGATCGCGGTACACGCCGCCGGGGCGGTAATAAGTAGCGTGCATGCGCGAACCCGAGACCGCCTCATAACAATCCATGAGGTCTTCGCGTTCGCGGAAAGCGTAGAGGAACACGCTCATGGCACCGATATCCAAGGCATGCGCGCCCAACCACAGCAGGTGATTGAGAATGCGCGTCACCTCGTCGAACATGACGCGAATGTATTGGGCGCGAAGCGGCACCTCAATGCCGAGTAATTTTTCTATAGCAAGAATGTAGCCATGCTCATTACACATCATGGACACATAATCGAGCCGATCCATGTACCCGATGCTTTGGTTGTATGGCTTGCTTTCCGCGAGTTTTTCCGTGCCTCTATGTAGCAACCCGATATGAGGATCAGCGCGCTCAACCACCTCGCCATCCATTTCCAGCACCAGACGCAACACACCATGCGCTGAGGGGTGCTGAGGGCCAAAGTTGATAGTGTAATTACGTATTTCAGCCATTGGCCGCCTCGTCAGCTCCCTGCTTTTCCATCACATAGCGGTTATCATGTCGGATAACGCGCGGCACGAGGACGCGGGGTTCGATACTCACCGGCTCATAAACGACTCGGGCTTGTTCGGGATCGTAGCGCATCTCCACATGGCCAACCAAGGGAAAATCCTTGCGGAAAGGATGGCCGATGAAGCCGTAGTCTGTCAGCAGACGGCGCAGATCAGGGTGGCCGTCAAAGAGGATACCGAAGAGATCGAATGCCTCGCGCTCGAACCAATTCGCCGCCGGCCAAATATCCGTGACACTATCCAGCCGCGGCTGCTCGTCATCGGGACAAAAAACCCGCAACCTCAGGCGCCGATTATTTGCTACCGACAGCAAATGATAAACAACGGCAAATCTTGGCCCTTTATGACTGAGCTTCGGCGGAGGTTCGTCGAAAGTGAAATAAGCGGCGGTGGTCGGCTCGACTCCACGACTGAATCCATCAGTGGTCGCCTCGTCGGTTTCCCATTCATCGGCGCCATAATGCAGGTAATCAACCCCGCACAAATCAATCAACTGTTCAAACGCAAACTCATCCTCGTCACGCAAAACAAAGCAAACGTCCCTGAGTGATTCGGCAGAGATCTCGATGGTCAACTCGCCATACTCGAGCTTTAAATGCCCGATGTCATCACCAAAGCGTTTACGCAACGCTTCTGACAATTTTTGCAAACCTGTTGTCATGAAAAGATCACACTCCGCTGACAGACTCAACGCGCAATGGTATTGGTTCGGCGAATCTTGTTTTGCAACTGCATTATGCCGTAGAGCAAGGCTTCTGCAGTCGGTGGGCAACCCGGAACATAAATATCCACCGGAACGATACGGTCACAACCACGGACAACCGAATAAGAGTAATGGTAATACCCGCCCCCATTGGCGCAGGAGCCCATGGAGATCACCCAACGAGGCTCAGCCATCTGATCGTAAACCTTGCGTAACGCCGGCGCCATTTTATTGACCAAAGTTCCGGCGACGATCATTACGTCGGACTGGCGCGGGCTTGGCCTGAAAACCACGCCGAAACGATCCAGATCATAACGAGAGGCACCGGCATGCATCATCTCGACGGCGCAACAGGCGAGCCCAAAAGTCATAGGCCACAAAGAACCCGTACGTGCCCAGTTGATCAGCTTGTCGGCACTGGTGGTGACGAAACCTTTCTCGAAAACGCCTTCTATTCCCATTCCAGAGCCCCCTTCTTCCATTCATAAATGAACCCGATCACCAAGATCCCCAGGAATACGGCCATGGCGAACAAGCCGAAGAGACCAATATTTCCCAACGACACGGCCCAAGGGAAAAGAAAGGCGATTTCCAGATCGAAGATGATAAAGAGGATGGCGACAAGATAGAAACGCACATCAAATTTCATGCGCGAATCCTCAAATGCCTCGAAGCCACATTCGTAGGGAGAATCCTTGGCCGGATCGGGATGTCTTGGCCCAAGCATCATGCCCATGGCCAATGGGGCCGCTCCGATAACGATGCCGATAACTATGAATAGCAATATAGGGACAAAGTTTCCCAGCATGACCGTCTCGCTCCTGCCATCGCCTTTTCAAGCGATTAATGCTCGGCGCATCCTAGTGATAATCGCGCGGCGAGCAAAATATTTTATTAACAAATATGGTGCCGATGGCCGGAGTCGAACCGGCACGGCTTTCGCCACTACCCCCTCAAGATAGCGTGTCTACCAATTCCACCACATCGGCAAAAAATATTTTTTCAAGATAACACAACAAACACAGTCGCCCAAGTCATTGCTTTGCGGGCAAAGTCTTTACCGGCGGAGCCACTGATGCCGGATGACTCACCGGTTTGGTGCCATCAAGGATCTGTTGCGCTCCAGGTTGATTGACAACGCTCGAAGCCACGTTTCTATGCGCAGAGTAGTAGGCCAACCCCAGGCTATTGATAAAAAAAACAGCTGCCAGAACAGCCGTTGCGTGGCTCAAAAATGTACCAGAACCGCGCGAACCGAAAACTGTTCCGGAAGCTCCACTACCAAAAGCGGCTCCTGCATCCGCACCCTTTCCATGCTGTACGAGAACCAGCACGATAATTGCGATAGCGACCGCAACCTGGATAGCCATCATAAAATCATACAACATAAGAACCCCACTCAAGCCGCATTACAAATCACAAGGAAATCCCCTGCTTTTAGAGAAGCGCCACCAATGAGGCCACCATCGATATCAGGCATGGCGAACAGTTCGGCTGCATTATCCGGTTTCACGCTCCCACCATAAAGGATGCGGCACTGATCGGCCAATGAGGAATGCTGGCGTATCAGCTCGCGTATGAACTCATGCACTTCCTGAGCCTGCTGTGGTGTCGCCGTCTTGCCCGTTCCGATCGCCCATATGGGTTCATAGGCGATGACTCCTTTTGCCAGACCATCCGCTCCGGCTGCAGCGATCACCGCCTTCAATTGACTCGCAACCACCGCTTCGGTAGCACCGCTGTTTCGTTCCTCCAGCGTTTCTCCGACACAAAGGATAGGCGTCAATCCTGCTTGTTGGGCAACATGAAACTTGCGCCCCACCATATCATCGTCTTCCGCATAAAGGGCGCGCCGTTCTGAATGACCAACGATGGCATAGGTACACCCGACATCAAGCAGCATGGCTGCCGACACCTCCCCTGTATAAGCCCCTTCGATTTCGGCGCTCACGTTTTGCGCCCCAAGCCTCACTGCCGAGCCGGTCAGCAATGAATCGGCCTGTTGCAAATAAACAAAGGGAGGACAAATAGCGACTTCAGTACGCGCTTCGTTTTCCAGGCCATTGATTACATCACTGACCAGAGAATTCACCATCGTTTTACTGCCATGCAGTTTCCAGTTGCCTGCGACCAGACGCCTACGCATGATTTACCTCACCTTGATTCGAGGTCGTGAAGGTTAACCCGAGCAGGCTTATAATTCAATCCAAGCGATTATGACTCGCAAGCCTGCCGTATTTATGAAGCCACCGTACTCGAAGCCACCGTACTCGGCCGGGCGACTCTTGCTATAGATTGCTCAATGAAACCGATAGTGCATCGAAGTCATGACTGGGTGTCTTGAACGATGCCTGCCAAGCGATTCGCCAGAGAATTCACCAACCTCGCATCCTTCCCTTCCACCATGATTCTCAGCAATGGCTCGGTTCCCGAAGTCCGTAACACTATCCGGCCATAAGGAGCGATCTCGGTTTTCGCCGTCTCTACCGCCCGCGAGATAGCCTCACTACCTGCCATGTTGAAACCTTCACGCATAGGGACATTCACGAGCACTTGGGGGAACTTTTTAAAGTCCGCCCGCAATTCGCGCAGAGTCAGGCCACTACGCACCATTTCGGCTAATATCTCAAGAGCTGCAATAATGCCGTCGCCGGTCGTATGTTTATCAAGCGCAATGAGATGGCCGGACGATTCTCCGCCGAGCTGCCAGCCTTTTTCGCGCAATAACTCCATGACAAAACGATCTCCCACCGAGGCTCGCAAAAAAGGAATACCCAGCTGTTCAAGCGTCATCTCGAGCCCCAGGTTCGTCATCAATGTCCCAACGACCCCTCCCTGCAAAATGCCCTGGCGCAAGCGAGATCGCGCCATGATATACAACAAGTCGTCTCCATCCAGAAATTCTCCATCAGCATCCACCATGACCACCCGATCGCCGTCACCATCCACCGCCACACCAACATCGGCTTGTTCGCTTAAAACAGTGTCGATAAGTCGTTTTGGATTGGTAGACCCACATCCGGCATTTATATTCAATCCGTCTGGCTGGTCACCAATAGTGATGACTTGAGCCCCCAGCTCGGCAAATACAGCGGGTGCCGCCTGATAAGCAGCGCCATTGGCGCAATCGACGATTAACTTAAGACCTTTCAACTCCGTTCCCGCAGGCACCGTACTTTTGCAAAACTCGATGTATCTCCCGACAGCGTCCGCAAGGCGGGTTACTTTCCCTAGTTCAGCGGAATCGACGACCTTTAAATCCTTATCAAGCTCATCCTCGATCATCCGCTCCAAAGCGTCGTCCAGCTTGGAACCCTTAGAAGAAAAGAATTTGATGCCATTATCGTAATAGGGATTATGGGAGGCGCTAATGACAATGCCCGCATCCGCCCTGAAAGTGCGCGTAAGGTAAGCCACTCCAGGCGTGGGTAAGGGACCGATGAGCCTTGTATTCACTCCAGCCGCCGACAATCCTGACTCAAGGACGGATTCAAACATGTAGCCGGAAATACGGGTGTCTTTGCCAATAAGCACCAACCGACGTCCATCTCTTGCCAGCACCCTTCCAGCTGCCCAGCCCAGCTTAAGCACAAAATCGGGACTCATCGGCGACTTACCGACGCGGCCTCGGATGCCATCGGTCCCAAAATAGCGTCGCTCACTCATTTTCCGGTCCAAACGACAATGCCCAGAAAACATCCAGCGCTTCGCGAGTCGCCCTGACGTCATGCGCGCGGATCAACCGTGCTCCGGATTTAGCCGCATAAAGCGCGGCAGCGACACTTCCCTGCAAACGCGCTTCTGTTGGGACGCCACCCATCAGCTCGCCAATAAAGCTTTTTCTCGACACACCTACCAAAATGGGGTAACCCATAGCTCCCAATCTTGGCAATGATCGCATTAAACGAAGATTATGCTTTGCCTTTTTCCCAAAACCAAACCCCGGATCGAGAACGATTCGATTCTTAGCAATTCCGGACTTTTCACACAATTCAGCCCGTTCAAGAAGGAAATTTTCGACCTCGTCTACCACGTTTTTGTATTCAGGCGCCTTCTGCATGGTTCGAGGATCACCTTTCATATGCATCAGACATACCGCAGCATCATTTTCAGCCACAACCTCGATCGCGCCTTCATCTCTTAATGCATTGACGTCATTGATCATCGAAGCGCCTGCTTCTAATGCCCGCCGCATGACCTCAGTGTGGCGAGTATCGACCGACAGAGGAATTGGCAATTTCGCGGCCAAGCGATTCACGACGGGCGCCACCCGCTTGATCTCCTCTTCAATAGATACAGGAACAGCCCCGGGACGAGTCGATTCTCCGCCTACATCAATTATGGCCGCGCCCTCATCGACCATTTCCCATGCCCTGTCCAAGGCGCGGCTCAACTGCTCATATCTACCCCCATCAGAAAACGAATCCGGCGTGACATTCAGAACCCCCATTAAACGAGGCTCGGAAAGATCAAGTGTATAGGGGCCGCAATGCAACGCATGGAAATGACGGTGTTTATTCAAACGTGCGATTCCCTATTTTGAATCAGATTTTTTGAAATCAGAGGGGAACACGAGCGGGACTGGCAAGACGCCCCACAAACCATCCACTAGTCAGCTTCGTGGCTCCATTGAGAAGACATTGATTCCCTCTTCGAACCTTCAGGACGTGAGAAATCGTAGCGATAGAAGCACTTATCAGAGCCGGTCTCCAACGTTTCAACTGAGCCTCATTTCTTTTTAATGAAGACTTGCAGGATCGCCGATATTGCCGCCGGCCGCCCCTTTATCCCCATCAGTCTGATTCTCACCCGTAGAAGCTGTCGGTCCCGAGCTTGGCCCGTCACCTTCGTGCCAGTCTGCTGGTGGGCGAGGCTCTCGACCCGCCATGATATCCTCAATTTGCGTGGTATCGATCGTTTCGTATTTGACCAATGCTTCCGCCATCAAATGAAGCTTGTCCATATTATCTGTCAATATCTGTTTTGCCCGGTTGTAGTTTCTTTCGATGACAGCGCGGATTTCTTCATCTATGGCATGCGCGGTTTCATCAGACATTTGCTTATGCTGCGTCACGCTCCTGCCCAAAAAAACCTCGTCTTCGTCTTCAATATAGGCCAATGGACCCAATCGCTCTGACAATCCCCATTTTGTAACCATATTACGGGCAATATCAGTAGCACGCTCGATATCGTTCGAGGCGCCCGTGGTCACTTTCTCCAAGCCGAAAATCAACTCTTCCGCGATGCGGCCTCCAAACAAGCTGGAAATTTGACTTTCGAGCCTTTGGCGACTGTAACTGTAGCGATCCTCTTCAGGCAAGAACATCGTCACGCCCAACGCGCGGCCACGGGGGATGATGCTCACCTTATAAACCGGGTCATGATCGGGCACCAGCAATCCCACAATAGCGTGACCCGCCTCATGGTAAGCCGTCTGCTTCTTTTCATTCTCGCTCATCACCATCGAGCGCCGCTCCGAGCCCATCATTATTTTATCCTTGGCGCGCTCGAAATCGATCATATCAACAGTACGCTTATTGGCCCGCGCAGCAAACAATGAAGCCTCATTCACGAGATTGGCTAGATCAGCCCCGGAAAAACCGGGTGTACCCCTAGCGATGATGGATGCGTCAACATCATTTCCAAGCGGCACGCGCCGCATGTGAACTTTTAGAATCTGCTCGCGCCCGCGAACATCCGGGAGCGGAACAACGACTTGCCGGTCAAATCGACCTGGACGCAATAAAGCGGGATCCAAGACGTCAGGGCGATTGGTCGCCGCGATTACGATGACGCCCTCAGTTCCTTCAAATCCATCCATTTCGACCAGTAATTGATTAAGGGTCTGTTCTCGCTCATCGTGTCCACCGCCCAGGCCGGCTCCACGATGACGCCCAACAGCATCAATTTCATCGATGAAAATGATGCATGGCGCATGCTTTTTAGCCTGCTCGAACATGTCACGCACTCGGGAAGCCCCTACACCTACGAACATTTCGACAAAGTCTGAACCAGAAATACTGAAAAAAGGCACCTTCGCTTCACCAGCAATCGCCTTTGCCAGCAGAGTCTTTCCTGTGCCTGGCGATCCGACCATCAAAACGCCTCGGGGAATTTTGCCTCCCAATTTCTGGAATTTACTCGGATCACGCAAAAACTCCACCAATTCAGCCACTTCTTCCTTGGCTTCCTCTACGCCCGCCACGTCAGCAAACGTGACCTTGACCTGGTCTTCAGTCATCATTCGAGCCCGGCTCTTTCCAAAAGACATGGCCCCTCTGCCACCGCCGCCCCCTTGCATTTGCCGCATGAAGTAGATCCACACACCAATCAACAAGAGCATCGGAAACCAGCTGATGAGAATAGAAAGCAGCAGAGATTGCTTGTGCGGCGGCGCCACACGCACATCAACGCCATTGTTCAGCAAATCTCCAATCAGACCAGTGTCGTTGGGTGGGGTATATGTTTCGAATTTTCCACCGCCATTAGTCACGCCTTCAATCGTGTCTCCATTAATGAGCACACTACTTACCCGGCCGCTTTTCACCGCCTGGATGAATTGTGAGTAACTCATCGTTCCACCTGATGATGCGTTTTGCTGGCTAAAGTTATTAAATACCGCCATCAAAACAACAGCGATAACCACCCACAAAATGATATTTTTCACCAAATCGTTCAAGGCTTACCTCATTCAAAGGCCAAGAATCATGGCCATGACATTACTACATTTTAAACCCTGCCGCCACGATATAGACTTCACGGCTCCTCAATCGCGACGCTCGGGGCTTACGTACCCTTACTTTTTCAAAACTTTGGCGCAGCTCTCTTAGAAATTCATCACTCCCGCTCCCCTGGAACAGTTTCAACACCAATCCTCCTCCAGGGCATAGGAACTCTCGGGCTGAATCAAACGTCAACTCGGCCAACCCAAGAGCGCGCGGTTGATCAACCGCTTCAACGCCACTCATATTCGGCGCCATATCCGAAATCACCAAATCAGCCTTTCGCTCCCCCAATGCAGCAAGCAATGAATTCATCACCGAAGGGTCTCGAAAATCTCCTTGCACAAACTCAACCCCCGGCAACTCATCCATTGGCAATACATCCGAAGCAAGGATCCGGCCAGTTTGACCCACTCGATCGCGGGCAACCTGGCTCCATCCTCCCGGCGCCGCCCCCAGATCCACCACAACCATACCTCGTCGCAGAAATCGGTCCCGGTCATCAAGTTCCTTCAGTTTGAACGCTGCACGAGAACGCAAACCCTCGGCTTGCGCCTTTTTTACATAAGGGTCATCAAAATGCTCTTTCAACCAGCGTTTACTGCTCTTGCTTCGCGCCACGAATAGCTGCTCCACAGGAAAATCTCAATTGGCTATTTTGATCTTAACCCAAATAATTTATGCGGTCGGCAGTCTTATTTGAACGCTTATTCCGGCAAGATTATCTTGCCGCCAGGGAAAGTATCCGAATGAAAGATTCAATAAGGATTCAATAAGTCTTGATTGTCATCCAGGCATTTACGGGTAAAATCACGAAAAAGAATTGAGGATAATACCTCCAATGAAACAAACTCGACTCTGTGCCGACAAAAAAATGGGGCTCGCGCTCAAAGCGAAATCTCATCATTTAAAACCTGTCGTCACGATAGGACAAAAGGGCTGGCACGAGGCGCTTCACAAAGAACTTGAAGCAGCCCTCGATCATCATGAACTGATGAAATTAAAACTGGCCGGAGACCGGGAAGCGAGGGATAGGCTGGTAGGAATACTACTCGAACAAACGGGAGCGATATTGATCCAACGCATCGGGAACACGGTCACGATCTATCGGCAAAAGACGAAAATTCCTTGATAACCCATGCTCATGGTTCCTGAAAAGCACGCCTGAAACCGTCTAAGATCATTTGAAGCAAATTTCACTAGCCATGCAGATTTAGAGGATCATACATAGCGCACCGCGAGAATCTCAAAAACTCGGGTGCCGCCAGGCGCCTGAACGGTTGCCACATCCCCCTCTTCTTTCCCGATGAGGGCACGTGCTATCGGGGAACTAACTGATATTCGACCGAGCTTTATGTCCGCCTCGTCTTCTCCAACAATCTGATAAGTGACCTCTTCTGCCGTTTCCTCGTCTACTAAATCGACCGTCGCCCCAAAAACAACCTTGCCTCCTGCATTGAGCTTGGCCACATCAATAATCTGGGCATTGCCAAGTTTAGACTCTATTTCCTTGATCCGCCCCTCTACGAAAGCCTGCTGCTCGCGCGCGGCGTGATACTCTGCATTTTCCTTCAAATCGCCGTGCGCCCTAGCCTCGGCAATGGCTGCAATAATCCTTGGTCTTTCTTCGGACTTGAGCTTTTGCAATTCTGCCTTGAGCATCTCCGCTCCTCTCACAGTCAAAGGCACTTTACTCATAGCCGGCACCCCAAAGCTGTATTTTCCTTGTGTAAATCCTGCAACCGATAGACTTCTTCGTTTTCCAGATAGTCCATCGCATGGGCCATGGCTGCGGCGGCAGCCAAGGTGGTCGTATAGGTTACCTTATGTTGAAGGGCTTCGCGACGAATGGTGTACGAATCGGCAATGGCTTGCTTGTTCGCCGTGGTATTGACGATGAAATCTATCTGGTCGTTTTTAATCATATCTACGATATGCGGCCGACCTTCGGTCACTTTGTTGACCACTTCGCACTCAACTCCTGCCTTCTGTAAAGCCACAGCCGTTCCGCGCGTGGCAACAATCTTAAAACCACGCTCGCGAAGCTTGATCGTCACATCAATGGCGCCCGCCTTATCTTCGTCACGCACACTGATAAACGCCCTGCCGCCACGCGGCAATTCTACGCCAGCGGCCAACTGCGCCTTGGCAAAAGCCTCGCCAAAACTTCTCCCTACACCCATGACCTCCCCGGTCGACTTCATTTCTGGGCCCAGGATCGGGTCAACGCCGGGGAACTTGATGAAAGGAAACACGGACTCCTTGACCGCAAAATAGGCAGGCCAAATTTCATCCACAGCATTCTGTTCCTGGAGACCCCAACCCGCCATGCAGCGAGCAGCGATCTTAGCCAACGGCACGCCTGTTGCCTTCGATACGAAAGGCACCGTGCGTGAGGCGCGAGGATTCACTTCAAGCACATAAATGTCTTTGCCTTTGATCGCGAACTGGGTATTCATCAACCCGATTACCCCGAGACTAAGCGCCATTTCTCGCACCTGCGAGCGCAGACTCTCAAGAATGTCTTCTTCAAGTGAATAAGCCGGCAAGGAACAGGCTGAATCGCCAGAATGCACGCCGGCTTGCTCAATGTGCTGCATGATTCCGCCGATTAAAACGTTCTTTCCATCACAAATCGCATCCACATCGACTTCGATAGCATCATCAAGAAAACGATCGAGCAACACAGGCGCGTCATTGGAAACCTTGACCGCCTCTTTCATATAGCGCCTGAGGTCGTCCTCTCCATGGACAATCTCCATTGCCCGTCCCCCCAATACATAGGACGGACGCACCACGATGGGATAACCCACCTCTTCGGCCAAGTGAATAGCTTCTACTTCGCTGCGCGCCGTGCGATTGGGAGGCTGCTTCAAACCTAGTCCTGCTATCAGCTTCTGAAAACGCTCCCGATCTTCCGCCAGATCGATGGCATCCGGCGTCGTACCCATGATCGGTGCTCCCGCGGATTCCAGGGCACGGGCCAGTTTCAATGGAGTCTGCCCACCATATTGGACGATGACGCCCTTCGGCTTTTCGAGTTCGATGATCTCCAGGACATCTTCCAGAGTCAAAGGTTCGAAATAAAGGCGATCTGAAATATCATAATCCGTTGAAACCGTTTCAGGATTGCAATTGATCATGATTGTCTCATAGCCACTTTCCCGCAACGCCAAGGAAGCATGCACGCAGCAATAGTCGAATTCGATTCCTTGTCCAATACGATTCGGGCCGCCACCGAGAACGATGATTTTTTCACGATCAGAAGGCATAGCCTCGCATTCTTCTTCGTATGTCGAATACAGATATGCTGTGGTGGTACCAAATTCGGCCGCACAGGTATCCACCCGTTTATACACTGGCCGCACCCCCAACTCATGCCGCCTCCGACGCACAGTCTTTTCTGTTTCATCCAACAGCCAGGCAAGCCGCCGATCAGAAAACCCTTTACGTTTGAGGCCATAAAAGATATTGGCGTCTAGCCGATCAAGTGGCGTTTCTCGCAAGGTCTTTTCGGTAACCACCAAATCCTCAATCTGGGCAAGAAACCATAAATCTATAGAAGTAATTTCATGGACTTCCTCCAGTGTCAAACCCAAACGAAAAGCATCGGCGACATACCAAATTCGTTCCGGGCGAGGCTCGCGCAATTCACGCCTGAGCTTAAGCCGTGTTTCCTGCTCATCTGCAGAAACATCAATGAGTTCGTTCAAGCCGTCGACTCCAATTTCGAGCCCACGTAGCGCTTTCTGGAAAGACTCTTGAAACGTCCTGCCAATCGCCATGACTTCTCCCACCGATTTCATCTGCGTGGTCAATCGCTGATCGGCTTGCGAAAATTTCTCGAAAGTAAAGCGTGGTATCTTGGTGACGACGTAATCGATTGACGGCTCGAAAGACACCGGAGTCAAATTGCCGGTGATTTCATTACGGAGCTCATCCAGGGTGTAACCCACAGCCAATTTTGCAGCCACTTTGGCGATTGGAAATCCGGTCGCCTTGGAAGCCAGCGCGGATGAGCGAGACACCCTCGGATTCATCTCGATAACCAAAAGGCGGCTAGAAGACGGATCGACAGCGAACTGAACATTGGAGCCCCCCGTATCGACGCCGATTTGGCGCAATACGGCGATCGAAGCGTCCCTCATCCGCTGATATTCCTTGTCGGTCAAGGTCTGCGCCGGAGCGACCGTGATCGAATCGCCAGTATGCACACCCATGGGATCAAGATTTTCAATTGAGCAAACAATGATGCAGTTGTCGGCGCGATCCCGAACCACCTCCATCTCGAACTCCTTCCAACCGAGAACCGATTCCTCCAGAAGAATTTCGGTGGTCGGCGACATCTCCAAACCGCGTTTTGCGATCTCCTCAAACTCTTCACGATTGTAAGCGATGCCGCCCCCGCTCCCCCCCATTGTAAAAGAAGGGCGGATGATCACTGGAAATCCGATGTTCGCCTGGCCTTGCAACGCTTCTTCATAGCTATGAGCGATAAATGCGCGCGGACACTCAAGGCCAATCTCCATCATGGCTTGGCGAAAGCGATCTCTATCTTCAGCCATATCGATAGCATTTTGATCAGCGCCGATCATTTCTACGCTATATTTCTCGAGCACCCCTTCTCGCGCCAGATCCAAAGCGCAATTGAGCGCCGTTTGTCCGCCCATGGTAGGCAACAAGGCATCCGGCCGCTCCTTGGCGATAATCCTTTCCAAGGTCTTCCATTCGAGCGGTTCGATATAAGTTGCATCCGCCATTTCCGGATCGGTCATGACCGTCGCGGGGTTCGAATTAACCAAAATAACTCGATACCCCTCCTCTTTTAGCGCTCGACATGCTTGGGAGCCGGAGTAATCAAACTCGGCCGCCTGACCGATTACGATTGGACCGGCGCCAATGATCATTATGCTTTCTATATCGGTGCGTTTTGGCATGATGTCCTCAAGTAAGACGAGATTGGCGCATCAGGTCGATAAAACGATCGAAAAGAATGGACGCATCATGCGGGCCAGGGCTCGCCTCCGGATGCCCTTGAAAACTGAAGGCCGGCCTTTCGGTGTGCTCGATACCTTGCAATGAGCCATCGAAAAGGGAGCGATGCGTGGCCCGCAGATTTGTCGGCAAAGTGCCTTCATCGACTGCAAAACCATGATTTTGAGAAGTAATCAGGACATGCCGTGTATCGAGATCTTGCACGGGGTGATTAGCCCCATGATGGCCAAACTTCATTTTCTGCGTGCGCGCCCCGCAGGCCAGCGCCAGCAACTGATGCCCCAGACAGATGCCGAACAAAGGAATGTTATGCTCCAAAAAATGTCGAATGGAGGAAACCGCATAATCGCAAGGCTCTGGATCACCCGGCCCATTCGACAGAAACACGCCCTGCGGCTGCATAGCCAACACGGTCTCGGCGGGTGTCTGGGCCGCCACCACCGTCACTTTGCAACCTCGATCGATCAGCATCCGCAAGATGTTTCTCTTAATGCCAAAATCGTAGGCGACGACATGGAAAAGTGGCTGTGAAGTGGCTGGCCGCGGGCGACCGCCAGTCAAATCCCAACTCCCTTCGTTCCATTCATAGCTCTCTTGCGTACTCACTTCCTTCGCAAGATCCATCCCCTTGAGACCAGAAAAACTGCGCGCCTCGGCAAGTGCCTTCTTTTCATTGATCACTCCAGCCTGCAGGCACGCATTCTGTGCACCTTGTTCCCGCAATATCCGCGTCAAACGCCGCGTGTCGATCCCGGCAATGGCTACCACGCCACGCTCGCGAAGGTACGCATCCAAGGACTTCTCTTGCCGCCAGCTCGAGGATCTAATCGGGAGGTCGCGTATTACCAAACCCGCGGCAAAGATACGCAAAGATTCTTCATCTCCGGAATTGACGCCCACATTACCTATATGCGGGTAAGTTAATGTGACGACCTGGCGGGCATAAGAAGGATCGGTCAGGATTTCCTGATAGCCAGTCATTGCCGTATTGAATACGACTTCGCCAACCGCTTCCCCATCAGCGCCAATTGCCTCGCCATGGAAAAGCTCGCCATTCTCGAGGGCCAACAAGGCAGGTCTTTTCAATAGGATCACCCTTCGGATACAGAAAACGGGAAGGCCTGGCACCTATCCCGTTTCAGATTTCATGACACTATAAAATTCTAAAGGTTGCAGCGAGCATCGCCCCATTTCGACAGCTTATCGGATTCCAACAGCCTCTTGGTTTTGCTTGACGAGTTTAAGCGACCAAGTAATGAACTGTCCATTACGGCGGATGGCCAATTTTACTTCAAATCGAGCACATCTTGCATATCGTACAGGCCAGTTGCCTGGTTCATAATCCACTGCGCCGCGCGAAGCGCACCGTTGGCGAAAGTAAGTCGACTCGATGCCTTATGCGTGATTTCTACTCGCTCGCCCAAACCGGCAAACATGACGGTATGCTCACCCACTATGTCGCCGGCACGAATGGTTTCGAAACCAATAGTTCTTCGGTCGCGAGGCCCGGTTCGACCCTCCCGCCCATAGACAGCACAATCCTCCAAGCGCCGGCCCAAGGCGCTGGCGGCCACTTCCCCCATCTTCAGCGCGGTTCCGGACGGAGCATCAACTTTGTATCGATGATGCGCCTCGATGATTTCGATATCGCTTTCCTCACCCACTATGCGCGCCGCCAGGTCAATCAGCTTAAAGCACAGATTGACACCGACACTCATGTTTGGGGCGATGACCATCGCCATGTCCGTGGAGAGAGACTCCAGCTCGGCCCTTTGCTCCGGCGTGAACCCCGTTGTGCCAATTACCATGCGCTTGTTATAACGCTGACAACAACGCGCATGAGCGAGGGTCGCTTCGGGAACAGTGAAGTCGATAAAAACATCGAAGGAATCCACGGCGGGAGATGGATCGTCCTGAAGCGGAACACCCAGCTTCCCCAATCCAACCAGCTCGCCGGCATCACGACCCAGGCTGTCGCCCCCGACTCGATCGAAGGCCGCAGCCAGCGTGATTCCGTCCACCTGTTGCGATGCCTCGATCAAACTTCTGCCCATGCGGCCTGTGGCCCCAGCTACAGCGATTCTTGTCATCGGCTACTTCCGAAGGTTAATGCAACCAGGATTTGAGATCATCGAAAAACCCCTTCACGCCATCGAGCCACCCATGCGTTTGAGGATTGTGCCGCCCGCCTCCCTCTTTCAGAGAGGCATCGAAAGCCAGCAGCATTTCTTTTTGTTCCCGTGTCAGATTGACCGGCGTCTCCACGGTAACCTTACAGATCAAATCGCCTTGCTTTCCTCCTCGCACCGGCTTTATGCCCTTGCCGCGTAAACGAAAGGCCCGGTTCGATTGCGTTTCCGCAGGTATTTTGAGCTTGGCTCGCCCGTCCAGAGTCGGCACATCGATTTCTCCACCCAATGTCGCAGTAGCGAAACTGACCGGCACCTCGCAATACAAATTCTCGCCTTCGCGCGTAAAAATCTTGTGCGGCTTGACCCGAACTTGTACATAGAGGTCGCCCGGAGGGCCACCATGCACACCGGCTTCGCCTTCGCCGCTCAGGCGGATACGGTCACCGCTGTCCACACCCGCCGGCACATTGACCTCCAACGTCTTGGTTTCCTGAACTCGACCCTCTCCCTGACATGCCGGACACGGGTCGGCAATCATCTCGCCAGAACCATGGCAAGTTGGGCAGGTTTGCTGTACGGAGAAGAATCCCTGTTGAATCCTGACCTGCCCCACACCGCCGCAAGTCGTGCAAGTCTGCGCCTTGGTGCCCGGCCGCGCGCCACTGCCATGACATGTTTCGCAAGCCACAATGGTCGGCACGCGAATTTTCACCTTGGTACCAAACACGGCTTCTTCCAAGGTCAAATCAAGGTTGTATTGCAGATCTGAGCCGCGGTAGGCTCGCTCGCGTCCACCGCGCCCAGCGCCAAATATATCGCCGAAGATGTCTCCGAAAATATCGCCAAAACCGGCGCCGCCAAATCCTTGCCCCCCTCCTGCGGCACCTGCATTCACGCCGGCATGACCGAACTGGTCATAAGCCGCTCGCTTCTGCGGATCCGACAAGACTTCGTAGGCCTCCTTGATTTCCTTGAAACGCTCCAAGGCTTGCGGGTCATCGGGATTACGATCGGGATGATATTTCATCGCCAAACGGCGATAGGCTTTTTTCAGCTCAACTTCTGTGACAGTCCGATCTACATTGAGCACTTCATAATAATCGCTTCTCGGCATCGGCGTGATTGAACTCCAAGCACTGTCTTTCCATCAACCTTGGGTAACTCACGATCGAATCACCCGCTGTCATGAAAACAATTAAAGGTAAAGACCGGCACGGTCATACGCCGCCCGGTCACAATTGTTCATTAAACAAGCTGGAGCGACCATAAAGATCGCCCCAGGCGACTGCGTGTCACTTAACTTACTGTTTTTTATCGTCCTTGACTTCCTCGAATTCAGCATCGACGACGTCATCATCCTTCGCCCCACTGGTATCGGCGCCGCCTTGCTGAGCCGATGCATCCGGGCCTTGTGAAGTCGCGCCTTCCTGACTGTAGAGCTTTTCAGCTACCTTGCTGCTGGCTTCGGTGAGCGCCTGAGTCTTGGCCTCGATCAATGCCTTGTCGTCACCCTTAAGCGCTTCCTTAAGTTCATTGATCGCCGCTTCAACCGCTGCCTTCTCATCGGCAGACAGTTTGTCACCGTTTTCCGATAGGGTCTTCTCCGTAGCATGAATCAGATTATCCGCCTGATTCCTTGCGGCCACCAGCTCGTGGAATTTTTTGTCTTCTTCCTTGTGAGCCTCGGCGTCCTTCACCATCTTTTCGATCTCCTCCTCGGACAAACCCGAAGAAGCCTTGATGACTATCGATTGCTCCTTGCCAGTGGCCTTGTCCTTGGCAGACACATGCAAAATACCATTGGCATCAATATCAAAGGTGACTTCGATCTGGGGCATGCCGCGCGGCGCAGGCGGAATGTCCGTCAGGTCGAAACGACCCAGCGACTTGTTGTCGGCGGCCCGTTCACGCTCACCCTGGAGAACATGAACCGTCACGGCTGTCTGATTATCGTCAGCTGTTGAAAACACCTGTGTTGCCTTGGTTGGAATCGTGGTGTTGCGTTCGATCAATTTGGTCATCACGCCGCCCAGGGTCTCGATGCCCAGCGACAGGGGCGTGACGTCAAGCAGAAGGACATCTTTCACGTCACCAGCCAGCACACCACCCTGTATCGCTGCGCCGATCGCCACAGCCTCGTCTGGATTGACGTCTTTGCGTGGCTCTTTGCCGAAAAACTCCTTCACCGCCTCTTGCACCTTGGGCATCCGGGTCTGCCCGCCCACCAAGATGACATCATCGATATCGCCGGTGGACAGCCCCGCATCCTTGAGCGCCAGCTTGCAAGGCTCGATGGAACGCGAAATCAAATCCTCTACCAACGCCTCCAGCTTGGCCCGGGTTACCTTTACATTCAAATGCTTCGGTCCGGTCTGATCAGCGGTGATATAGGGCAAATTCACCTCGGTCTGCTGCGTGGAGGAAAGCTCAATCTTGGCTTTTTCCGCAGCCTCTTTCAGGCGCTGCATGGCCAACGGGTCGCCACGCAGATCCATTCCTTGGTCCTTTTTGAATTCGTCGGCGAGATAGTCGATCAGGCGTTTGTCGAAGTCTTCGCCGCCGAGGAAAGTATCACCGTTGGTGGCCAGTACTTCGAATTGTTTCTCACCGTCGACATCGGCGATCTCGATAATGGAAACATCGAAAGTGCCGCCGCCCAGGTCGTAAACCGCTATCTTGCGATCTCCGCTTTTCTTGTCAAGGCCAAAAGCCAACGCAGCCGCCGTCGGCTCATTGATGATGCGCTTAACATCCAGACCGGCGATCTTGCCGGCGTCCTTGGTGGCCTGGCGCTGCGAATCATTGAAATAGGCGGGCACCGTAATGACCGCCTCGGTTACGGGTTCGCCGAGATAGTCTTCGGCGGTCTTCTTCATTTTCATTAACACGCGCGCCGAAATTTCGGGCGGCGCCATCTTCTTGCCCTGCACTTCGACCCACGCATCGCCGTTGTCGGCTTTTATGATCTTGTAGGGCACAAGTTTGATGTCACGTTGCACAACGTCTTCGTCGAAACGACGGCCGATCAGACGCTTGACGGCGTACAAAGTGTTAGCCGGATTGGTGACCGCCTGCCGTTTGGCCGGCTGCCCGACCAGTACCTCTTCGTCGGTGAAAGCCACGACCGAAGGGGTAGTGCGATCACCCTCGCTGTTTTCGATGACCTTGGGTTTGCCGCCTTCCATGACGGCGACGCAGGAATTGGTCGTTCCGAGGTCAATGCCTATAATTTTACCCATTGTTCATTTCTCCTGCCTGATGATCAAAGATTGATAGATTAAGGTTGCAATACAATGTTGGGGCTGACAAAAAGTAATTCAAGCGCCAACAATCATTCCGAAGCTTTTGAAACCACCACCATGGCTGGGCGCAGCAAACGGTCATTCAAGGTATAGCCTTTCTGCATGACCGCCACCACGGTATTAGGCGGCTGATCATTACTGGGTTGGGTCGAAACGGCCTCATGCAGTTCGGGATTGAAACGCTCCCCCACCGGGTTAACTTCATGAATCCCGTGTTTTTCAAGCACCTGGGCCAAGAGACGAAGCGTCATCTCCATGCCTTCGCGAATCTTTTGTGCATCCGCACCACCCGCCGCCTCCAGACCCAACTCGAGACTGTCTTTAACCGGCAACAACTCTTTGGCAAAGCGCTCCAAAGCAAACTTATGTGCATTTTCAAGATCGCGCTCTGCGCGGCGGCGCAAGTTTTCAAGTTCCGCCTGTGTTCTCAGAAGTTGATCCCAATGCTCTCTGGCCTTCCCTTCCATCGCTTCCAAATCGCGTTGCAAGGCCAGTATCGAATCCTCCTGAGCCGCTTCAGCCCCTTTGATTTCAGATTCCACTGACTGCGCATCGGCGGATGCTTGCGTTTCTTTCTCACTCATTTGCAATGACTCCAACAACTGAATTTAATGGGATACAAACCGATTTCAAGGGAAATCCGCAAATCACTTCCACATTTGGGGACGATATTGAAAACTTCAAGGAATGCGGTGCAGCAAGCGAGTCCAGGCAGTGGGTATTTTTAGTGGTGGAGAGGTGATCCCATTCAAAAACTGGAGCCCGGCAACGAAGCAATCGCTCAAGAACTTGTTGGATTCAGGAGAGGCTTGTAATGGATTCCGCCCAAGTCCGACAGACGCCACTTGTTTTGAATAGCTTATCGAATAATGGAACTTTTATCTGCTTGCGCTCATCGCCTCACCCAACATACGCGCGGCAATATCAACGACAGGGATCACCCGGTCGTAGGGCATTCTAGTAGGGCCGATTACACCCAATACACCAATAACTTCTCCATTCACGCTATAAGGGGCCGAAACTACGCTCAAGTAATCGAATATATCGCAACCCAACTCATGACCAATAAGAATCCGAACGTCCTGCGCTTTAATGCTCTCATCCAGCAAGTGCAAGATTTTGCGTCTTTCTGTAAAAGCCACGAGCAATGCACGCAAACGATCAAAATTCATCAGCTCCCGGTATTCGAGTAAATTCCCCTGGCCGGCCACCACGCAATCGACTTCCTCCTCGTCCTGTACCAATGCCTTGTCCGCGAGCTCGATGACCCCTTGCATCAGACGATCCATATCCATGCGCATCTTCTCGAGCTCGCACAGTAAATCGTGGCGAATGGTCTCCAATTCCCTGCCGGCGAAGTGCGCATTGAGATAATTGCCGATTTGCTGCAACTCAGATTCTTTATATTCGCGATCCAGTTGGATAATCCGATTTTTAACATCGCGTTGATTCATAACCAGAATAGCCAAAACACGGCGGCCGCCTAATGGTAAAAACTCGATCTGTCGCAAAGCCGCTTGTTTACCTCTTGGCAAAGTCACAACACCAGCCAGATGAGTAATACCTGAGAGAATATCCGACGCCGATTCGATCAAGTCTTCAGACCTGAGTTCAGGATCGAGATGAACGCGCATCCGATCTAAATCTTCCTGCAGAGGTGGGTGCTCCTGCAAAAGGGCATCGACATACATCCGATACCCCAAAGCGGTTGGCACCCGGCCAGCCGAGGTATGGGGAGAACGCACGAAGCCCATCTCCTCGAGTTCGGCTGCAATATTTCTCACCGTGGCCGAGCTGAAATTAATGCCAGATGTCTGCGCTAAAACCTTTGATCCCACCGGCCGGCCAGAATGAATATATGCTTCGATCAGTTCCTTTAGGATGCGCATGGATCGCTCATTCAATGCCGCATCCTTGTCTTGATTTGAAGTTTTCATCCCAACATCCTCAATCGGCACATGTTATCAATTGGCAACTTTCATTCTCTACCTTTCTCTCTCACCAGATCACAGAAAAAGCAAATCAAATCTTCGTGACAAGCAAGCAATATAATAATTTGTTTTTCAATCAGTTACAATAAAAATTCGCGCATCAACGACACTGCGGAATATTCCTGAAAGGAAAACGGTCCAGGGCGAGATGCCTATTATCCTAGCCATCTCATGAGTCACGCCGCGAATAAACAGATATCATTCGTGTTCCCACGATGAATGCAGGTAAAGCTTTTTCAAAATGACTTCATTCCAAACCATTGGCATCATCACCAAAAGAGGCGATGTCCGCCTCGCCGAGCCCCTTGCCCAGCTTTTACAGCATCTACGTGCCCACGGCCATACGGTGCTTCTCGATGAGAGCGCACAGGAATTACTCCCCGGTGAGGCGATCTTTCCACGTGCCTTTTTAGCCAAGGACGCTCAATTGGTGATCGTGCTGGGAGGAGACGGCACCTTGCTGAATGCCGGGCGCTCGCTGGCTGATCACGGCGTGCCATTGCTTGGCGTCAATCATGGCCGCCTCGGCTTTCTGACTGATATATCGGCTGACCAAATGCTGCCCACGATCGACACCGTATTATCGGGGAAATACATCACTGAATCGCGTTCCATGCTGGAAAGCCAGGTGATACGCAACGGGGAAATCGTCACAGCCCAAGATTCCCTGAATGATGTCGTCCTGCACAATCATGACGTGGTTCGCATGATTGAATTCGATACTTTTGTCGACGGCAGTTTCGTCAACAGTCAGCGCGCAGATGGATTGGTCGTCGCCACACCCACCGGCTCGACAGCTTATGCGCTCTCTGCAGGAGGGCCAATCATCAGCCCTTCGCTGGCGGTTATTTTGCTGGTGCCTATCTGTCCCCACATGCTGAGCAATCGACCTATCGTCATTGACGCCCATGCCAATATCGAGATCATCCTCTGTGAACGCAATCAAACCGCCGCCCAAGTCGCCTTTGATGGCCAGGCCACCACCGGGTTGCAACCAGGAGACCGTATCCGAATCAAACAGAAAGAGACCGCATTGCGTCTCTTACATCCTACTGATTATGATCACTTTCATCTTCTGCGCGCCAAACTGCGATGGGGAGAACAACCTTAACTCACTTTGAATCGCTTACGGACAAAATGGGGATCATCAATAACAAATGAATTTCTCAAATTCTTTTTACCACCCAAGTAACGAGCAGAGATTCTTGATTAGGCCATGTTGAGCCATATTTACATACGCGACTTTGTCATCATCGATCATCTCGAACTCGAGTTCTCGCCCGGGATGACCGCATTGACCGGCGAGACCGGCGCAGGCAAATCCATCCTTATAGATGCCATTGGCCTGGCGTTGGGTGACCGCGCAGACAGCGGCCTGGTGCGTGCCAATTGCGATCGCGCTGAAATCGGTATCACCCTGGATCTTGCAGACGCCCCGAGGGCAAAGTCATGGCTGCAATCCCATGACTTCGAAGTTGATGATGAATGCTTGATTCGCCGCATTGTCACCAAAGAAGGGCGCTCGCGCGCGTACATCAACGGATCCACCGCCACGCTTGGCATGCTGCGTGAGTTGGGCGAACAGCTTGTCAATATTCATGGACAACATGCCCATCAAGCGCTGGGACGGCGCGACTATCAGCGGGAAATCATCGACCTCCAAGCCGGACAAGGCGAATTGCTAAAGATACTCAGCCAGCACTATCAAGCCTGGAAGCAAACCAAGGCGCGTCTAGAAGAATTAGCGCTCGCTGAAAATCAGCGCCAAGAACGCCTCGATTTTCTTGGGTTTTTGCATCAGGAGCTGCTATCGGCCAGCCCTCGGCCGGGTGAGTATGCCGAACTAATCGAACAGCACGCCCGCCTTGCGCATGTCTCCCAATTACAGGAAAACGTCCAACGGGCCCATAGCCTGCTGTTCGACAACGAAATCGACGCCCATGGTCTGCTGAGTCAGGCGCTGGACGCTCTGGGATCCAGCGTCCATCACGATGCCACCTTGAAAAATGCACTCGAACTCGTTGTGAACGCCCGCATAGAAATCGATGAGGCCGCCACTGAACTGCGACATTATCTCGATCATCTCGAACTCAATCCAGAAAGCCTCGCCGATGTAGAGACCCGCTTGGCCCAATTGCAATCACTGGCGCGCAAGCATCGTTGCGAACCTGGAGATTTGCCCGAACGGCTCGCAGCGATAGAAGAAGAATTGAACCTCCTTACTCATGCGGATGCGGCCCGCGCCGAAATGGAAAAAAACCTCGAAGCATTGGATCGAGAATGGCGCACATTGGCCGCCCGCATCAGCCAGGGCCGGGCGGAAAGAGCAAAGGAACTCGAAAAGGAAGTCAATCAAGCCATGCAAGTCCTGGGAATGAAAGGCGGACGTTTCGTGGTCTCCTTGCTAAGCGATCCAGGCGCCCCCCCCAACCCTTTCGGTTATGACCAAATTGAGTTTCAGGTGAGCGCCAATGCAGGACAGCCTCCGCAAGCTTTGTCCAAGGTGGCCTCTGGCGGCGAGTTGTCGCGTATCAGCCTGGGTATTCAATTGGCCGCCAAGCGCGATCGCCGCCTGCCCACCCTTATTTTCGACGAGGTCGACACCGGCATCGGCGGAGGCATCGCTGAAATAGTGGGCAAGATGCTGAGGCAACTGAGTGAACGCCATCAGATCCTATGCGTCACCCATTTGCCTCAAGTCGCTGCCCAGGCGCATCACCAACTCAGCATCAACAAAATCCAGGAAGCAGGTTCGACGCGCACCCTGATCAGAGTGCTTGATGGTGAAGAACGCATTGATGAAATCGCCCGCATGCTGGGAGGAGTACACCTGACCAAACAAACCAGGGCGCATGCCGCCGAAATGCTGCAAACGGCGCAATCATCGGTGACTCCGGAAGATGGCGATTGATCCAGCCGGCCTGCCAGCATTGTCCAACTCCATGGGCCTGGGACGCTGATAAAATTCAGCTCAGGCGAAAGAGGGGAAAATCGGTCAGAATACGCCGCTCACAGAGCGCAACCGAGTATTTTAATAACAATTTCAGCGCCCTACCGTTCAGCAAGAGGAGAATTTTAATCGCTGTTAAAGTCCCTGGCATGGGACATCGTCATGATATAGGCGCTTCTGCCGGCTCATTCATGTTTTTTCGGGGCGATTAGGGCAATTTTTACGAAGGCACCGACCATAGAGGATCAGCGAATGATCCTGAATATCAAAACCCGACTGGGCGGCCACAGCCTTCTGCCGAGTTTCTATCAATTCATCATAAAACTCCTCCACATGGCCGCAATCCACGCAAACGATATGATCGTGATGATGCCCTCGTTCCAGCTCGAATACGGCCTGGCCGCCTTCAAAGTGATGCTTGTGGACAAGACCGGCGGCCTCGAACTGGGTGAGCACACGATAGACAGTGGCCAAGCCAATCTCCTCGCCCGCATCCAGCAAGCGGCGATAGATAACTTCGGCTGTCATGTGGCTGGGTTCGGCCGTCTCGAGTATTTCAAGAATCTTCATTCTAGGGATCGTAATCTTGAGCCCCGCCCGTTTGAGCTCCTGTCCTTCATTTGAAAATTGCATCGAATGCTCTCTCATGCTTGAACCGACTTCTTCCAGAATGACACAAACTGCTATCATGCGCCTACCCAATCAGGTATCACACCACAATGAAAGCGATCTACGTCCCCCTTATCCTGGGTTTTTCTTTAACACTCGGCGGGTGCAGTTGGCTGGAAGGCTATCGCCCTCCGATTCAACAAGGCAACGTAATCAGCAAGCAATCACTCGACACCCTGAAAATCGGCATGAGCAAACAGCAAGTCGCTTTCATGCTGGGCGACCCCCTGCTGCAAGACCCTTTCGATTCCAATCGCTGGGACTATGTTTATTACCTTAAGCCGAGTTTTGGTGCCCCCATTCTCAAACGGGCTACTCTCTACTTCAAAGCAGATAAACTTATACGCATCACCGAAGCCGGCAAGCACTCTTCATGACGATTTTTTTCTTGCCGCCGCCCGCCGACGCCGGCTCTCCTTGGGATCGATTTGCAGCGGTCGGTAGATTTGTATCCTGTCTCCCTCTGAAACGCGATCCTCGATAGAACGCAGGTGCCCATAAACACCCACCCGCGCGGTGGAGATATCGATTTCCGGAAATATCCTCAAAATTCCGGACGACTCAATGACATCTTTCAATCGCATGGACGTATCAGCCCTGCAACGGAGTATGAGCTGGCGGTCTGGACGCGCGTAAGCAACTTCCACCTGGAATTTCGACTTCGACAGCCAACGATTCCTGAAAGCTTCAACGAGTGCCATACACTTCTCGTGCCCGCTTGACGAAGGCATCGACCAGCGTGGAAACAATCTGACCGAACACCGGCCCAACCGCCATTCCCAGCAATCGGTTGGAAAAATCGAACTCCATATCCATGGAAACCTTGCTGGCCGACTCTCCCAACGGATCGAAACGCCAGAACCCATGCAAATGACTGAATGGACCCTCAACGAGACGGATCTCGATCATCTTCCCAGGTTGCATGCGATTGTGGGTGGAAAAGCTCTTGTGGATCCCACCCTTGGCAAGCTCGATAGTTGCCTTGACCTCATCTTCAGAGCGTTCATGCACCTCGGTTGATTTGCACCACGGTAAAAACTCGGGATACCGCTCGATCTCGTTCACGAGATCGTACATTTCGCTGGGCGAATAGGGCACCAGCGCATTCCGGCTCAATGTCGTCATAAAACTCCCCGCATCAATCCTAGAGCGTTGAACAAAACGAACAGGATACCAACTGGCGCGATATAACGCAGGACGATCAACCACAATCGTACCAAGAGGCGATGGGTGCGCAATTCCTGCCGAAGACTGCGCTCAGACATCATCCAGGCGGCAAAAAAAACAGCCGAAAAGCCACTCAAGGGGAGAATGATATCGGAACTCGCCGCATTGAAGATATCCAACACGCTCCTGCCATGCCAGGTAATCGAGGACCACAGATTGAAAGAAAAATCCAAAACCATGGCGATGACCCATACGATCATCGCCACCAAGATCGCGGCCCATAATCGGCGCCAGCCGCATTCCACCAGCCAGCTCACCGTGGGTTCAAGCAAGGCAATCACGGAAGTCCAGGCTGCCAGTACAAGCATGAGATAGAACAGGGCAGCATAAAAACCGCCAAATGGCATGCTGCCGAAAGCAGCGGGAAGCAAGGTGAAAACAAGTGTGGGCCCATCAGAAACGGGCAATCCATTGGCTATCAGCAAAGGATAAATAGCCAGCCCCGAACTCACCGCCACCAGGAAATCCACGAAAACCACCGCGGCGGTCATTGGCATGATCGGTAAATGATTAGGCATATACGCGCCATAATTCAGCATCGCGCCCACGCCGACGCTCAGTCCGAAAAACGAATACGTCAAAGCCAGTAAGACCCCGCTCGCATTCAATCGAGAAAAATCCGGCACAAAAAGATAACGCAAGGCGGGTTCCGGCCGCCCCACCCATAAGGCGTAGACAATCAGGATGAGCAGTAAAGCAAACAGCATCGGCACCATGAAACGCGCCGCTGGATCAAGTCCTTTGCGCACACCTCGGGCGACGATCCCTGCGGCGACGGCCAAAAATAGGGAGTACCAAAACATTTGCAGCCAGGGATCGCCGAGCATTGCTTGCAACTCGCTTCCAGCCTGTTCAGAAGTAATACCCACATACCCGCTTAAAAGACTACGCCACAGGTATTCCAGACTCCAAGCGGCAACCAGGCTGAAAAAAGCGGCCACGATAAGGCCTCCAGCCATAGCGACGAAACCCGCGCCAGCCCAGACACTGCTACGACCTTCATCCAAAGCCAGCTCAAAAAAAGTATTGGCTGGACTTTTCCGCCCGCGTCGCCCCAGCGTGATCTCGGTGACAAGCAACGGCATGGCCACCAGAGCGACGCAAATCAGGTAAACGACGATGAAAGCGCCACCTCCATACCGCATGGCCAGATAAGGGAACATCCATATATTGCCCAGGCCGACCGCGGCCCCCGTGGCCGCTAGGAAAAACGCCCATCCAGAGGACCATTCACCGTGTATCGATTTGCGTTCGCTCATTATCATTTTCCACAAAACCACGCGCCTGGAACGCACGAACAGCCGATTATTGCAATTATTTTTCGCCTTTTCTCTTGTACAATCCGTTTTATGAGCAAGAAGAATACGTCCAATGAGTCATCCAAGATAGCCGTCAACCGTCGTGCGCGGCATGAATACTTCATCGAAGACAGTTTCGAGGCGGGGATAGAACTGCAAGGCTGGGAAGTCAAAAGCCTGCGAGCCGGACGGGTGCAAATGAACGAAAGTTATGCCTTCGTGCGCGATGGCCAACTCTGGCTGTTCGGCGCACACATCTCCCCTCTGGCCAGCGCATCCACCCATGTCAAGCCGGACCCCACCCGCACTCGTCGATTACTGCTCCATCGTTCTGAAATCAACCGCCTGATCGGTGCCGTAGAGCGCAAGGGTTATGCCCTCGTGCCTCTTTCACTCTACTGGAAACGGGGGCGCGCCAAGCTCGAACTTGGGTTGGCAAAAGGCAAGAAACAGCATGACAAGCGCGCCTCGGAAAAGGAGCGCGAATGGAGCCGCGACCGGGAACGTTTGCTTAAACGTTCTCAAAAATAACCTGGCTGTTGATGGCGAACATCTCACCCTCGGGACACGAGAACAAGTAACATCATCCCCAATCAATAAGTCATGATTATATGAACTACTCCCGCCAACCTGACGGTATGGCGTGAGTTTCGTGCTTCACCGCGGCGAAACCTCCACCGCTCCACACCTCGGACGGTTCCCGCCCGGCCCCTTGCGGGGAGCAAAAGCCGGACTCACCGGCTAATTTCATTTCCAGCCAACGCA
>Ga0256829_1000376_pt1 | contig 47304 bp, 47 predicted proteins | sample 131447metaG_FD_185979 | JGI IMG/M metagenome (GOLD analysis project Ga0256829, IMG submission 185979) | Hydrothermal vent microbial communities from Lau Basin, Pacific Ocean - 131-447 | ecosystem: Environmental > Aquatic > Marine > Hydrothermal vents | place: Pacific Ocean: Lau Basin | collected... | reverse complement strand
AACTCAATGAATGGTGCCTATGCGTCCAAAATCACCAACACCTGCGTTGGCAAACTTAGCAATAGCGTTGCTATTACTTGCGCTTGCCGTCTTGGTGTTGGCAATTTTGAATCGCATATCCACGCATTCAGAGTTAATCAGCACCTCCCTAGCGGCGTTGAACAAAATGGATAATAGCGATGCTATTACTCATTTTATTGCGCCTTGCTATGAGCGAAAATCAACGTCGTTTAACTTGTGCGAGGTTTTTCGAGGTGCCCTATAGTAAATAAATACGTAACTATTCAGCTTACCACCGATTCGCCCGACACCTGCGTTAGAAAATGCTCACTTACAGCAGTAAGTTGCGCTTTTCTGCCTCGCCTAAAAGCGCCTGCTGTTGGTGGTCTCGAACAAATCAGCGGCAATCTGAACAGATACGAACCAATTTATAACTATGCTGAATAGTTACATAAATACAATGCTGTGATCTGCATCGCTTGTGTTTCTTTTATAAAGGCTTATAAATGGACTATGGGCATGTTACAAACACATATCGACCAATGGCATAGACGCGCAGACAGAGTAGGCATCTTTTCGTTGCAAGCTTTGCAGGGTATGAAACGATTTTTTCGCCTTTTTGGGTCAATATTGCAAGTTTTCCTTCGTATGCGCTGGATCTCTAGACCAGCAGTGATGAATGTGGTGGTGCGCCAAGTTTATTTTACAGGTGTTCAAAGTCTGCCTTGGGTGATTGCGATAGCCTTAGGAACAGGGGTTCTTGCTGTTTATAATATTGTGGACTTTGCGCGTAGGATTCAAGACTTATCATTGATTGGTAGTTTGATGAATGGAATTCTTGTGCAAGAATTGGCACCATTTTTAGTGGCGATTTTTTTATTGGCACGCTCGGGTGTTGCAGTGGTGACGGAAGTTGGGCACATGCAGTCGCGCGGTGAGGATGCTTTGTTGCACAGCCTTGGTGTTTCTCCTTATGAATATTTATATTTGCCGCGAATTCTAGCATTTTCTTTATGTGGTTTGGTGTTAACCTTTGTGTTTGTCGTTGTGTCTGTATGGGTCGGTGGTCTGGTTGTATCATGGACATATACGTTGAATTTTAGTCAGTTTTTATTTGAAGTGCAGCGTGGTATGGATCTCAATGGGCTTATTGGGATGATGGTAAAGGGTATGTTTTACCCGATGTTGTCATGTATGATGCTTTTGGATCAGGGCAGCAGGGTCGGAAATGATCCAAATCAAATTCCTGTGCGTGCGACGTATGGCGTTTTGGGAGCGTTGTTATTAATGTTATTCTTGGATGTGGTTTGGGTGCTAATATGGAACCTGTGAGTGATGAGCTGCATTGGCGTGCGATGGAGGTGGCTGGTAGGAAGCTGCCTGAAGATTATATCTGTCGTGGTAAGCATGTTCGTTTTGTGATGAACTGTAATATGCAATATATGTTTTTGGATCGTTTCTTTCCTCAATTTGTATTGGGTGAGGGTGATGATCCATACGTGTGGTTGAATTATGGCAAAAAGCGTGTGGTGGCTGGTAAACCTGCTTATTGTGCCCGTGTTGCTAGTATGATTCGACGGCGTGGGCTATTGGCAAATTTAAGTATGCGCGAAAATTTATTGTTGCCTTTTTTGTATGCTGAAGACACATCATGCTTAAAGAGAGCCGAAAGTGAAGTAGAAGCGGTTGCTGAATTTCTTGGTTTGAGCTCATTGCTTTATGAGCAAGCGGGTGAGCGCTCGGTTTATACGCATGCTTTGGTTAGTTTGGGGCATTGCTTACTCAAACGACCTGATGTGATTGTGGCGCAGGAAGTTCATGTAGGCATGCCGCCTGAGCGTTTGCAAATATTCCGTGATAAAGCCCAAGAGGCAATGTTGCAGTTAGGGGCAGGGGTATTATATCTGACATCATCCATACATGAAGGCTCTGGCTTGGAATTTTCACAGACATATGAGATTGAATGCGATAATGTGCCTGATGTGAGTGGTATATGGTAGATTCTACAAGTTTTGTATCGGATATAAAACGCCAAGTTGGTTGGTTTGTGATGCTGGGTATTGGCGCGCTAATTTTGGTTGTGCTGATTGTGAGTGTGCGTAGTAATGTGTTTTCTAAAAAGTTTTATTTGTTTGTAGAGCCTCCTTCTGCAAGCTCTTTTTATGAAGGACAGTCAGTGAAATTTCAAGGTTTTGCGATTGGTCATATTGATCAAATTGAATTGCAACATGAAGGGCAAGTGCGTATTTCATTGCGTTTGCTTGAACGTTACCATCATATGATTCATCAAGGTGCTGTGATCCAATTCATTAAAGAAGGGCTGTTGGGTGAGCAAGTTGTTGAGTTAACCCGTGGTGATATTAGCAAGCCGATGCTTGAGAGTGGTGAGGTCTTAAATTATGAAACCAAGGCTTCATTGGAAGACTTGCTAACAGAGCTAAAGCCTGCAGTAGGCAATGCTAATATTTTGTTGCGAGAGTTGGCATCGTTATCGGTATGGATGAATAATCCAGATAGTGATTTACGGGTGGGTATGGCATCATTACGTGAGATAACCAGCTCAGTTGATGGAAAAAGTCTGCAATTGGCTGTACAGACGTTTACCCAAGCTTTGGCGCAGTTGGGGAATGTGGCGGAAGATTTGGATGAACAAAAAGTTGCTTTGCGATTGGCAGATTCACTCTCTGCCACCACGGAGATTCTGGAAAATATTAAGCCGTTATCCAAAAGCCTTGGTGAGCATGCCCCTGAAACTATACAAAGAACCAATGAGCTGCTGGTGCATGTTGATGAACTTTCATCGTCACTAAAGCTTGTTGCTTCAGATTTGTCTGAGATGACTCCTGAATTACCAGGCTTGGCACGCGATTCGCGTGCAACATTGAAAGAAATGCAGGTATTGCTGAGAAATATGCAAGATTCATGGCTGTTGGGTGGAGGTGCGCCTGAAAAACAGCCGCAAGATAGTTTTGAAATGGCTCCACCAGTGCTGGATATGAAACCATGATACGTATTTTACTGTTACTGATGTCGCTAAGTGTGTTGTTATCGGCATGTGGTGGTGAGCATAAAACAAGTGTGCCTATTGTTGAAAATATTTATGTGCAACATATGAAAGATTTTACGCATGCTGGTGTGGAGGCGATGCATCAAGAGCGCTGGGCATCGGCAGTGCATGCTTTTGAGCGTGCATTACAGCTCTCCAAGCTAGCCAATGCTCCAGCAAAGATCACTGCGGCATGGTATAATTTAGCCATGGCTTACAAAGCTGAGGGGCAAGATGGTAAGGCAGAGCAGGCTTTGCAGAAGGTCTTGTTATTGGCGCAACATCATGGTTTTTTAGCCCTTGAAAAACGGGCGGAATTGCAGTTGGCATTGCTGCGTATTGCGCAAGGAAAAGTTGTGCTAAACATGCAGGGCTTGGCTTCTAATTTGCCTGCCGATATATATTTGATGTCAGCTAAGTTGGCGTATTTACAACACCAAACATTGCAGTCAGAACAAGCCTACATGCAGGCTATTTTAGCAGCAGGGAACAACCGTTCTGGACTGTCGCTACAGGCTAAAGCTTTGATGGGTTTAAGCTTATTGGCTAGAGAAAAGGGTGATCAAAAGACTGCAAAAGTACAGGCATTAAAAGTGCTGAAGCTTTGTGAGCGGGTAGGCGCGCCAAGGTTGTCGGCAAATGCTTCATTGTTGTTGGCTGGCTTGAAGGGTGAAGTCTCTGAGCAAGAGCGACTTGATTATGCGGAGCGAGCTAGAGATATTTACCTTATTTTGCAAGATAAAGTGGGTGAATTGAAAGCTCAAAATATTTTAAAAGAAATGGCCAAATAATGCCTGATTTTGAAATGCGAGATTTGGATAAAAGCCAAATTGGAAAACTGAAATTTGAACTTGTTTGTCAGCGTGATTGTGTACATGTACTGCATTCTATGGTGGAGGTTATTGCTTTGCGTGCAGGTCTGACGGATATGGAAACCAACCGTGTGGCACTGGCTGTGGATGAGCTGTTTGCTAATATTATTGATCATGGTTATGGCGACACACCAGGCAGAGTGCAGTTTGAAAGTAAAATACATGTCAATGATGATTGCATGCAGGAATTGCATTTTATGTTTCGTGATTATGCCCCAGTTGCGGATATTACTGGTTGGGCTTGTGGGCATGATGAAGAATGTAGTGCTGCCAATATTAGCCCTGGCGGATTGGGTGTTCAGTTGATTCACTCGATTATGGATGTGGTGGAACATGTTGCGTTGGCTGATGGGAATCAGTGGACGCTTATTTATATATGTAAGCAAGATTTGAAGGGAGAGGATGATGAAGCTTGATGTAACGGTAGAGAAAAGTGATGTGGGTGTCGTGCAAGTTGCTGTGCAAGGAACTGTGAATATACATACATCACCGCGCCTTCGGGATGCGTTAAAGCCATTGTTCGTTGATCAAAACAAAGAAATTCATGTGCAGCTATCGGGTGTGCCATTTATGGACTCATCAGGCATTGCAACCTTGGTGGAAGGTTTGCAGTGGTCGCGTCATTCAGGTGGCTCTTTTGTGCTGCATGATTTGCAAGATACTGTGCGGGATGTGTTTTCTTTGGCAAAATTGGACAGCATTTTTGATATTGCCGAGGATAAAGTATGAGTTATGCAGACTTGCGTGAATTTACGCAAGACCTTGAAAAACGAGGCTTATTAAAACGAATTTCAACCCCGATTAGTACAGAGTTGGAAATTACTGAAATCTCTGATCGGGTACTACGAGCTGCGGGTCCTGCTTTGCTGTTTGAAAATGTAAAAGGTTACGATATGCCTGTATTGACCAACTTGTTTGGTACGGCTGACCGTATTGCTTTGGGTATGGGACGAGAGTCTGCGAATGAGCTACGTGAAATTGGCGAGTTGCTAGCGTATTTGAAAGAACCAGAGCCCCCCAAAGGTTTGAAAGATGCTTGGGCGAAATTTCCCATCTTGAAAAAAGTCATGCATATGAACCCCAAGCTTGTGAAAAAAGCCGCCTGTCAGCAAATTGTCATCGCGGGTGATGATGTAGATTTGGATGTATTGCCGATTCAAACATGTTGGCCAGAAGATGTAGCTCCCTTGCTTACGTGGGGCTTGGTGGTTACCAAAGGCCCGAATAAAGACCGTCAGAATATGGGGATTTATCGGCAGCAGAAAATTGGTAAAAACAAGTTGATTATGCGCTGGCTAAAACATCGTGGCGGTGCACAAGATCATCAAGAAGCGAAAAAATCAGGGGCAACACGCTTTCCATGTGCTGTGGTGATTGGCGCAGATCCGGCAACGATTCTTGCAGCAGTAACCCCGATTCCAGATACCCTGTCCGAATATCAATTTGCTGGTTTATTGCGCGGTAAAAAAACAGTACTAACGGACTGCGTGAGTATTCCCTTACAAGTGCCTGCATCATCTGAAATTGTACTTGAAGGTTATGTTTCTTTGGATGAATATGCCGAAGAAGGGCCTTATGGTGATCATACAGGTTATTACAATGAAACGGAGATGTTCCCTGTATTCACGGTGGATAAAATCACCATGCGTGAAGATGCCATGTACCACTCTACACATACTGGTAAACCGCCTGATGAACCTGCCATTTTGGGGCTGGCATTCAATGAAGTGTTTGTACCGATTTTGAAGAAGCAATTCCCTGAAATTGTTGATTTTTATTTACCGATGGAAGGCTGTTCATATCGTGTGGCTGTGGTGTCGATAAACAAAGGTTATGCGGGTCATGCTAAACGCGTGATGTTTGGTATTTGGTCGTATTTAAGACAGTTCATGTACACAAAATTCATTATCGTAGTCGATGCCGATGTCGATTGTCGTGATTGGAAAGAAGTAATTTGGGCAATTTCGACACGTTGTGATCCAGTGCGTGATTTTACGATGGCTGAAAATACACCCATTGACTATCTCGATTTTGCTTCACCGATTGCAGGTCTTGGCTCGAAAGTCGGTATTGATGCAACCAATAAATGGGCTGGGGAAACAGATCGTGAATGGGGCAGACCGATTAAAATGACTGAGGAAATTAAAGCGCGGGTGGATGATATATGGGATGACTTGGAGCTTGACGGGTAGCATTGCTCTTACATACTAAGCGGTATGAAAAAGCGTAAGCGCGATCCGAAAGCAACCAAGCAAGCCTTGTTAGAGGCTGCCTTTGAAGAAATGCATAAGCATGGCTTTCAGGGTGCAAGTATTTCACAAATTCTGGCGCGTACAGGCATGACAAAGGGGGCATTGTTTCATCACTACCCCAGTAAATTAGCCCTAGCATATGCCGTTTTAGATGAGATCGTGGAGCCGATGATTGTTGAAATATGGCTGGTTCCACTTGATTCGCGTGATGATCCGATTGTCGCACTGCAAATGATGCTACGAAATTCCGTAAAGCGTATGACTGATCAATTGGGGCGCAATGGACTTTTGTTAGGCTGCCCGTTGAATCATTTTGCACAGGAAATGTCACCGTTGGATGAAGGCATGCGCAACCGTTGTAATCGCATATTTAATCGCTGGCAGTCGGGTATTGCAGGGGTTTTATTAGATGGGCAATCGCAAGGCGAGGTTTGCTTGGATGTCGATGCAGAGAATACTGCGATGTTTCTGATTGCGTCGATTGAAGGGGCGATAAGTATGGGCAAACAGACGCAAAGTTTGGCGCGCTGTTTGGAAATGCTGCAAGCTTGTGGTGAGCATTTATCCTTATATTTAGAGGGGCTTAGAAAGAGCTAAGGTTTTTCTTATTGCTTCTATCATTTGCCGCTTGTTGATAAGCTTCGGGCATGGATATTCAACAACAACTCGCATTATTATCTCGTGGCACGCTAGAAGTGCTTCCCAAAGGTGGCTTGGAAGCCAAATTAAAATTGGCAGAGAAAGAAAATCGACCCTTGCGCATTAAAGCGGGTTTTGATCCGACTGCGCCTGATTTGCATTTGGGACATACCGTACTTCTTGAAAAATTACGCCAATTCCAACAATGTGGGCATCAGGTTGTGTTTTTGATTGGTGATTTTACAGGCATGATTGGTGATCCGACAGGTAAAAATGAAACACGTCCACCATTGACCAAAGAAGATGTGCTTGCCAATGCGGAAACTTACAAACAGCAGGTATTTAAGGTGCTGGATGTGGATAAAACAGAAGTCCGCTTTAATTCAGAATGGTTTGGTAAGATGAGTGCAGCGGAAATGATTGCCTTAGCTGGCAAAGCGACGGTAGCACGCATGCTTGAGCGTGATGATTTTGAAAAGCGTTATAAGGGCGGGCAATCGATTGCCATTCATGAGTTTTTATACCCTTTGGTGCAGGGTTTTGATTCAGTTGCCTTGGATGCTGATATTGAACTTGGCGGTAACGATCAAAAGTTTAACTTATTGATGGGTCGGCAGTTGCAGGAGTCGCACAAGAAAATTCCGCAGATTATTATGACCATGCCATTGCTGGAGGGTTTGGACGGCGTGAATAAAATGTCTAAATCGTTGAATAATTATATTGCGATTGAAGATGCACCAAGCGATCAGTTTGGCAAGATGATGTCGGCATCTGATGATTTGATGTTGCGTTATTATGAGTTGCTAACGGATGTGAATTTGGATGAGATTAAAGCCATGCACCCGATGGAAGCTAAGAAGCAATTAGCCGCACGCATTGTGGCACGCTTTCATGGCGAAGATGCAGGTAAAGCAGCACGTGATGGCTTTGAAAAACAATTTGCCAAGAAAGAAGTACCCGATGATATTCCTGAAGCAACGATTGCTGCTGAAGATGGCAGTTTGTGGCTGGTAAAAGCCTTGAGCCAAGCAGGACTTACCCAGTCCAACGGTGAAGGCATGCGTTTGGTGAAGCAAGGGGCTGTGTCGGTGGATGGGACAAAAGTCACAGATAAAGATTTTTCTCTTGGGTTAGGTTCGTACCTTATTAAGTGTGGGAAACGTCGTTTTTTGAAACTGGAAGTGACTGCATGACAGTGCCGTATCAATTTGAAGTGACGGTATTGCCTGAATATATGGGCGAGCATTCAGCGCCTGAATCCTCACAGTTTGTGTTTGCTTATCATATTACCATTCGTAATATTGGCAGTAAAAGTGCGAGGTTGATGCAGCGACATTGGTTGATTACCGATGCCAATGCCAAGGAAGAAGAGGTGCAGGGTGATGGGGTAATCGGTGAGCAGCCGATGATTAAACCTGGTGCTGAACATGCATATAGTAGTTTTTGTGTTTTGGAGACTCCTTTGGGTTGTATGCAAGGAAGTTATCAAATGTTGGGTGAGGATGGGAAGCGTTTTAATGCGGATATTCCTGTTTTTACCTTGGCAAAAGAAGGTGTTTTGCATTAGTGGAATGCTAATTTAATAAGGGAGAAAGTATGAAAAAAATAAGTTTATTGGCTGTTGCCATGTTGATGTGTGCAGGCACAGCTTCAGCAGGGGCGTGGACAGACAGTGTAGATGAAAGAGCGGATGCTTTGACATCACAATTGAAAGGCAATAATAGTTATCACGCACATTTGGCACGTGAGCTTGCCGATGTAGCAATGGAAGAAAAATCACAACATGATATTGATGTTGCTCGTGCGTTTATGAATAAAGCTGAAGAACATGCTGCACAAGCTGGGGGTTCAAAATGAAACGGATTCTTTTATTAGCTGCATGTGCATCAATCACTGCATGTTCTGGACACATTGCATCTACGCAAGTGAGCGAATTGGATGAAGTGCGTGCGATGATTCAAAAAGCCAAGGCTGCAGGTGCTGAAAAATGTGCACCAGCGTTACAGGCAAAAGCTGTGGCTGGCTTGTATCATGCTGCGCATGAGCTTGATGAAGGTAGTGCAAACCCTGTATCTGAGAATTCTGATTTAATATCAGGAGCATTAAGCAATGCTAAAAGAGCATATGCAAAAGCCAAGAAAGGTTGTGGAAAACCAGCCGCTCCTGAAGTGATTACATTGGAAGGTGTGTTTTTTGAAACCAACAGTGCTGAATTAACGGCATCATCAACGGCAACATTGGATCGTGCTGTGAAAGCATTGCAAAAGCGTTCTACGATTAAAGTAGAAGTTGCAGCGCATACGGATAGTCGTGGTAAAGCTAGTTATAACCTTGATTTATCCAATCGTCGTGCTGCTAGTGTGATGGCATATTTGGTAGCTCATGGTGTAAGTGCGGATCGCTTAACATCGAAAGGTTATGGTGAAAGCCAAGCTCGTGCAGATAATGCGACAGTGGCAGGACGCGCTAAAAACCGTCGTGTAGAGCTTCGTATTAAGTAAGCTTATAGTGATAAATTGAGTGCCACTTAATCGTCATGCCCGCGAAGGCGGGTATCCATTGATACTTATATTTTAATCATGGAATCTCAATAAAAAATTTGGGGGGGCGGCACTTCAATTCATGATTCACGATAAAAGGCTCGCGATTTCGCGAGCCTTTTTTATGTAACTATTCAGCTTGCCGTTTATTTTCCCGCTAGCTGCGTTGAAAAATGCTCACTTACAGTAGTAAGCTACGCTTTTTCGCCTTGCTAGCAGAAAAAAACTCGGTAATCTGAACAGCTACAAGTTTATTTATAACTATGCTGAATAGTTACTTTTTTATTTGTGCTTTATGAAGTTAGAATCTGAGTAACTATTCAGCATGCTTCTAAGCCCCTTCTCCCATTGAGGGGAGAAGGTTGGGATGAGGGGTGATTTTCTAAAATATCAACGAGAGTCTCTCTCTTGCTGGGCAATTCACCTTGTCCCTTAAAAGAACGAGGGAGGGCTATGCTGAATAGTTACGAATCTGAATTGTTTAATAACGTGAACCTTTACGCTTGTTTTTACGTGTGTGCTGGGTGCGAAAGTTCGAACGTTGCGATTTGTTCGTATGTTGTTCGTGTGATGCAGGAACTAACTGATGCTCACCACTACCAATTAAATCAGTTCTGCCCATGCTTTTTAAGGCTTCTCTAAGCATAGGCCAGTTGTTTTTATCATGATAGCGTAAAAAAGCTTTGTGCAAGTCGCGTTGCTTTTTACGGCGTGGAATAAACACTTTTTCAGCATACTTTGCCTGCTTGCGACTTATTTTCTTCAGTGGGTTGCGCTCAGAGCGGTACATCGCAGAAGCTGTGGACATGGGCGATGGTAAAAACGCCTGTACTTGATCGGCTTTGTAATCATTCTTTTTCAACCATAATGCAAGATTGAGCATATCTTTATCTGTTGTGCCCGGATGAGCAGCAATAAAATAAGGGATTAAATACTGTTTTTTACCAGCTTCTTTGGAGAATTTCTCAAAGAGTTTTTTGAATGCATCGTAGGTTCCAATGCCAGGCTTCATCATCTTATCAAGTGGCTCGCCTTCGGTATGTTCAGGGGCAATTTTTAAATATCCCCCAACATGATGGGTGACCAGCTCTTTGATGTAAGCAGGTGATTTAACCGCCAAGTCATAACGCAGGCCTGAGGCAATAAATACGCGTTTGATGCCTTTGAGCTTGCGAGCCGAGCGATATAAATCAATCAAAGGGTCGTGGTTGGTGTTTAAATTGCTGCATATATCTGGAAATACACAGGATGGCTTACGACATGCCGCTTCAATCTCTGCCGATTTACATTTTAAACGGTACATATTGGCGGTTGGCCCGCCCAAATCGGAGATATTGCCTGTAAAACTTGGCGTTTTTTCGCGAATTTCTTCAACTTCACGTAAAATTGATTTTTTTGATCTGCTTTGAATGATGCGTCCTTCATGTTCGGTAATAGAGCAAAATGTGCAGCCGCCAAAGCAACCACGCATAATGTTGACCGAGGTCTTAATCATTTCATAAGCAGGAATTTTACTTTCGGGAGCTTTGATGTCGCCATAACCGATATAAGGTAGGCGTGAATAAGGCAAATCAAATACAGCGTCCAACTCCTCGGTAGTTAATGGAATCGGCGGGGGATTAATCCATACCTCACGTGTGCCATGGCGTTGAATCAAGGCGCGAGCATTGCCTGGGTTGGTTTCTAAATGCAATAAGCGTGAGGCATGGGCATAAAGCACCTCATCGTTGGCAACATCTTCATAGGATGGCATGCGAATGACTGTTTTATCACGTTTTTTTGACACATCTAAAATGGAAATAGGGATGGATTCTTCACGTTCGCGATGTGCCTTCTGAGCCAATGACTTTTCATCACAATCATTGTTTTGTCCTGTCATGGCATAGGGGTCTTTATGCTCAATGAGTGCGCCGGGGGCATCAATGTCAGTCGAGTCTTTTTCCAACCAACCAGCAGGGACACCTTTGCTCATTACGGCAGTACCACGAATATGCAACATCTCTTTGATGGATTCGCCATCTGCCAAACGATGTGCAATTTCGATAATTTGTCGTTCGCCATTGCCATAAACTAGAATATCAGCCTTGGAATCCATCAAAACAGAGCGACGCACCTTATCCGACCAATAATCATAATGGGCAATACGGCGTAGGCTCGCTTCAATGCCACCAATCACTACAGGCACACCTTTAAATGCTTCTCGGCAACGTTGGGCATACACAGTCACAGCTCTATCTGGGCGTTTGCCGCCAATATCACCCGGTGTATAAGCATCATCGCTGCGAATACGGCGCTCGGATGTATAGCGGTTGACCATGGAATCCATATTGCCAGCGGTGACACCCCAAAATAAATTGGGTTTACCAAGGGCTCGAAATGCATCTGCGGATTTCCAATCAGGTTGGGCAATGATACCAACGCGAAAACCCTGTGCTTCTAAAACACGCCCCATCACTGCCATGCCAAAGCTTGGTAAATCAACGTAAGCATCGCCTGTGACCAAAATAATATCGCAGCTATCCCAGCCGAGAGCCGTCATCTCGGCGCGGTTCATGGGCAACTGTGGAGCAATACCAAAACATTCCGCCCAATATTTTGGGTAGGAAAAAATAGGCTTGTTGAAAGGCACATGTGCAGAACTCATGGGGTATGCTAACAAATTATACTTTGGGGTCTTGTATTACATCGCTTGGGGTGTTTGATTTCAGAAAATGATACAAAAAGTTGCTAACTATTCAGCATGTTTCCAAGCCTCTTCTCCCATTGAGGGGAGAAGGTTGGGATGAGGGGTGATTTTCTCAAGCATCAACAAGAATATGCTGAATAGTTACAAAAAAACGAACGTTAGAATGTGTAAAAAAGGAGATAATGATGTTGAGAAAATTATTTATATTAGCGTTGCCATTGATGTTTTTGGGTGGAGTCAATGCTTCTGCTTCGACGTATACTTATATGATTGACCATGGCACGCCGGGCGTGATTACTAGCGATAGCAAAATGGTGCGTTTGGTGCTTATTGGTTCAGGGGATTGCCGTGAAGTTCCATATAATATCATTGCTGATGGCGTAAGTTCATTAAGTGGAAAGCTCGATTTAAGCAAAGAAGTGTCATTTCCGATGGATTTTACGGTCATCACTTTGTCGTGTTCAAAAGCGGGCATTAAAGCCACACTTTCAAAAGAAAGTGCGAGTATTTTTGGCAGCGACTAAAGACAATCAACGATGATGTAAGTCATCGTATTTTTGGAATTCGGGGACGCAATACATAATTATTTGATTTTGTACTGGAAGGTTGCCATTCTAGGCTTATGAATAGGTTGAATTATGTATTACGTCCCCCGAATTCCAAAGTTAGGCTGATTAGATAATACCCTAGAGGAAGGATGCCGTTAAGGCCTTTTTTGCAACCCAGTTTTTTAATAGATAGGTGGGTTAAAATAATACTACTTATCACAGTTATTATTGCGTAAACGACTTCGAATATCATGCGGATACTTTACTTGTAAGAAAAAGGCGACGCTACCCTTTAATTAGACCCTCAGTTTGGGGGACATAATACATAATTATCTAAGTTTGTGTTGAAAAGAGTGTTTTCCAATTCCGAGGGGGCGCAATACTTAATTATTTGATTTTGTGTCAGAAGGTCGCCATTCTGGGCTAATGAATAGGTTAAATTATGTATTATGTCCCCCGAATTCGCGAATTATTTATAGCTATAGGTATTGCAACTGGCATGGGTGAGTTTATTGGCAACCCACCAGATCCATCTACCTACGGGAACCTCAAATGAAAGGAAATACTTCGTGGATTCATAATCTGAATATTATATTTAGAAGAAGACGAGAATACAAAAAGCATCTGTTTTTATTGTTTGTTGTTTCTGTGCTTGCAATAATTAGCTTTTTTGAGGGCGATGAAGAAAATAAGATGTTGGGATACCTTTTTTTCTCATTGAGCATCCCTTATAGCGTATTTATTCTTGTTAGAGGGATGATATACGAAGAGTTCCCATATAAACCCAAACCTATATGCAAGAAAGACTCAGTATCAAAATATTATATTTGGGCGACTTATTATGTGCTGGTAACCATTTTTTTGATTGTTGCATTTTTAAATGTGGTGATATGGAATTGAAAAAACAGCCAAAACGGGGCATGAGTTATTGCGAGTTCAGGGAATTCGGGGACGCAATACATAATTATTTGATTTTGTACTGGAAGGTTGCCATTCTAGGCTTATGAATAGGTTAAATTATATATTGTGTCCCCCTAATTCACCCATCAACATACGGTTCTTTAAATGATTAATCTTTCAAATAAGAGTAAAAGAGCAAATAAAGAAAAGAAACTCTATGATTTCTTAGGTTATTTATTCATATTTATAGTGATTGTAATTCTAGTAATATTTGAGAGAGAAAAAGAGAATACGATTCTTGGATATTTCATATTTTCATCATTTTCGGTTTATTTTATTTGGGTTTTAGTGAGAGGGCTGGTTTACAAAGGTTTTGGGTATGGCGACGGTAGAGTGCTTAGAAATGAAGCCCCATATAAATACTATGGATGCGTTGCCTCTTCGATCTTATTTGCAAGCTTGTCAATTTGGGCATTGGTTTTTTGGAGGTAAGGGAGTTCGCAGTTCGAGGGACATGATACATAATTATTTACTTTTAATGTGAAGAATTGGCATGTTATTTTGAGTTCTGTGTAGGCAATGGCACTATACGCGGCATGTTAACATTTACTTGGATTTTTCTTACCGCTTTATTGCTTTCTACAGCCATTGATTTTTATTTAGACCAACGACATATGCGCTCGATTGTAACGCATCGAGATGCTGTGCCAGAGCGTTTTGCAGATGTAATTTCACTTGAATCACATCAAAAGGCAGCTGATTATACCATGGCAAAAATGAAGCTTGGCACATGGAGTGGGTTATATGGTTTGGGGCTTTTACTGCTTTGGACATTGGGTGGCGGATTAGACATTCTCGATCAATGGTTGCGGGCTTGGCAGTGGTCAGCACTGACAACAGGCGTGGTGTTTTTAATTGTATTCTCCATGTTAGGAAGCTTGTTGGAATTGCCTTTTTCATTGTATTCCACATTTAAGGTCGAGCAAGCGTTTGGCTTTAATAAGATGACTTTCGGCTTGTATATTTCTGATTTATTGAAGCAAATGGCATTGATGCTGGCGATTGGTGCGCCACTGATTTGGGTAATTTTATGGTTGATGCAGTCTGCTGGTGAAATGTGGTGGTTATGGGCTTGGGGTGTGTGGACTGGCTTTTCTATCTTGATGATGTGGGCTTATCCGACTTTTATTGCACCATTGTTTAACAAATTTGAACCGATGGAAGATGGCGAATTAAAAACTTCTATTGAAGGATTATTGCAACGTTGCGGCTTTGAAAGCGATGGTTTATTTCAGATGGATGGCTCCAAACGTTCAAGTCATGGTAATGCTTATTTTTCAGGCTTTGGAAAATCCAAGCGCATTGTGTTTTTTGATACCTTGTTGGAGCAATTAAGCACCAATGAAACCTTGGCAGTGTTGGCACATGAATTGGGGCACTTTAAGCGTAACCATATCAAAAAACGTATGGTTTTGATGTTTGCTATGTCGTTGGCGGGTTTTGCTATATTGGGTTGGTTGGGCGAGCAAGCATGGTTCTATGAGGGCTTGGGCGTATCCCATGCATCCCATTATATGCTGCTGATTTTGTTTATGCTTGCTATGCCAGTGTTTACGTTTGCCATATCACCTTTGATGAGTATGTATTCACGCAAACATGAGTTTGAAGCCGATGATTATGCGAAGGAACATGCCAATGCCGAGGATTTAATTTCGGCACTGGTGAAAATGTATGATGATAATGCAGCGACCCTTACGCCTGATTCGCTCTATTCTGCGTGGCATGATTCGCACCCGCCAGCACCTGTTCGTGTAGCGCATTTAGAGAAAAAAGGAGCATAAAATGGTGTTAGATTTAGTTTCTCGTAGTATTATAATTTTTATGTTAGCTAGTTGTGTAACAGTAACTAAACCGGTGCCTATGGGAGATGATAAGTACATGTTATCACTTAATGCTCGCGGAGGCTTTAATAATAACGGGGAGTTATTAAAAGATAGTATTGAGCGAGCAAATGCTTTTTGTAGAGAGAAGGGGCTTTATGCACATATTTTACAAACAGAGGTAAGTGGTGTTCAGATGTGGACTCCTCAAGGTAATCAAGTTGTTTTTAAATGTTTGGAACATAAATAGTGAGTGGAGACCACAGGGGTACGACGAATCATAGAGTAGATTTATTATTTGATAGTGGTTTTAAGCGCTATAAAAACACACAGATTTTTATGAAATCAGATACTGCAATTTTATCACCCTCGATTTCGCAAAATGTACAAGGTAAGTATTGGTTTGATATTAGAGAAGCTATACTCAAGAAAATACGTGAAAATAAGAATGTTGATTTTTCTTTAGTTTTTATTCGTATCGTTCCAAATATTTTTATTTTCATTAAAACTTCCGAGTTAAAAGTATTGATGACAGAATTCTCTAAAAAAGAACGTGATAATCATAAAGTATGGAGTTTTGAAGTTGATAGGGATTTTCGTAGGATATTTAATAAGAAATCCATGGATGACTTTTTATTAGTTAAAACGACTTCTGAGTCTGAAGTTGTTAGCCTGTTAGTTCAGCTTTGATATATTGAGTGAATATGACTATAAGCCTAAAAATTTCAGTGTTTTGAATTGTGGTGTTGTCCTGTTCTTTCTTGCATGCCCAAGAAAGAACCAAAGAAGGGCACTCTGGCTATCTGCTTGTTTCCTTCGCTTACAGGCTTCAAAAGGGCGCGTGTTACTGCGCTTTTTCCTTTTGATACCTGATGCTACGGCGCAGCTAGGACAGAGCAAAAGGATAAGAGTTTATGAATACAAATATTGAATTACTAGCTCCTGCTGGAACGATTAAGAACATGCGTTATGCCTTTGCTTATGGCGCAGATGCGGTGTACGCAGGTCAACCGCGTTATTCGTTGCGAGTTAGGAATAATGATTTTCAGTTGGAAAACTTAAAAACGGGCATTGATGAGGCGCACGCGTTGGGGCGTAAGTTCTTTGTGGCTAGTAATTTATTGCCGCATAACAATAAATTAAAACGCTATCTGGAGCATATGCAGCCAGTGATTGATATGAAGCCAGATGCATTGATTATGGCAGATCCTGGTTTGATTATGATGGTGCGCGAACGCTGGCCTGAAATTCCTGTGCATTTGTCGGTGCAGGCGAATACCATGAATTATGCCGCAGTGAAATTTTGGCAGTCTGTGGGTATTTCACGGATTATTTTATCACGTGAAATCTCTTTGGACGAGGTCGAAGAAATTCGCCAACAATGTCCTGATATGGAGCTGGAAGTGTTTGTGCATGGCGCGCTTTGCATTGCATATTCGGGTCGCTGCTTGCTCTCAGGCTACTTTAATCATCGCGATGCGAATCAGGGAAGTTGTACCAATGCTTGCCGTTGGAAATATGATATGCAGGAAGGCAAAGAAGATGTGAGTGGTGATGTGCTTGATGCCAAAACCATGGAAACAGTGATGAATCCGCAGCCCTTTTCGCAATCACTTTCAAGCTGTGGTGATTTGGAACGTCACCCTGAAGCTGATAAGATATATATGCTGGAAGAGGAAAATCGCCAAGGTGATTTGATGCCTGTGATGGAAGATGAGCATGGCACATATATCATGAATTCGCGTGATTTGCGTGCGATTGAGCATGTCGATCGCTTGGTGAAAATTGGTGTGGACTCACTTAAAATCGAAGGACGAACCAAATCGCATTATTATGTTGGTCGTACCACGCAATTGTACAAACAAGCCATCAATGATGCTGTGGCAGGCAAAGATTTTGATTGGAGCTTGATGCGTAAACTCGATTCGTTAGCAAACCGTGGTTATACCGATGGTTTTTATCAACGCAGACATACGGCAGCGCATCAAAATTATGAGCAGGGCGCATCGTTATTATTTAATCAGCGTTTTGTGGGTGAGTTGCTTGCTTATGATGAGGCAACAGGCTTGGCAGAATTTGATGTGAAAAATAAGTTTTGTGTAGGTGATTCGGTTGAGCTTATTGACCCTAAAGGCAACAAGACCTTTACCATTGCGAGCATGATTGATGCGCGTAAAAATGAAGCCACGGATATGGCTCCAGGTAGTGGGCATCGAGTAAAAATACCTGTGCCATGCAAGCCCTCAAAAGAAGCTCTTTTGGCAGTCAATGTGGAAGGCAAGACTGTATAAACGATATGTAACTATTCAGCATAGTTATAACTGATTCGTACCTATTCAGGTTACCGCTGGTTTGTTACAGCGATGCATATTTTTTAATCAGAATAACGCATGGCGTTTTATGTTTGCGCTTGTTTTACTTACTTTTCATATGGTCTTCTTATTGCTTTATCTTTCCGACACTATTGAAAAAGGGATGTCTCTAATCAATGGGTGCATATAAGGGAATAATCAAAGAGAGGAAGATATTATGAGCTACTTGGCTCCTTCAGAGTTTGTAACAAAGATGGTAGATGCGGGAGAATCTAAAATCTTCATGTCCACGAAAGATACATTAATTCGTGCATACATGGCTGGCGCTATTTTGGCTCTTGCAGCGGTATTTGCGATTACGGTTGCAGTTACAACAGGTTCAGCAATTCTTGGCGCAGTTTTATTTCCTGTTGGTTTTTGCATGTTGTACCTTATGGGTTTCGATTTGCTTACAGGGGTATTTGTTTTAACACCTTTAGCATTGCTTGATAAAAGGCCTGGCGTAACGCTTCACTCAGTTTTTAGAAACTGGGGGCTGGTTTTTGTTGGTAATCTTGCGGGTGCATTAACAACGGCTGTGCTGATGGCGGTTGTATATACGTATGCATTTACTGTTGAACCTGGTGCCGTGGGTCAAAAAATTGCCCATATCGGAGAGCTTCGCACATTGGGTTATGCTTCGCACGGTGAGGCGGGGTGGTTAACGATTTTTATCCGAGGAATGCTCTGTAACTGGATGGTGTCGATGGGTGTGGTTGGTGCGATGATTGCAACAACAGTGATTGGTAAAGTGATTGCTATGTGGATGCCTATTATGCTTTTCTTCTTTATGGGCTTTGAGCATTCCGTAGTGAATATGTTCTTGTTCCCATCTGCAATGATTATGGGTGGCAACTTCTCAGTGATGGATTACCTGCTTTGGAATGAGATTCCAACAGTATTAGGCAACCTGATTGGAGGCTTGGCTTTTACAGGGCTAACTTTATATAGCACACATATTAGAACTTCGCCTAAGCGTGGCTTTAATTAATTATAATCAAATGCACCTTTGCTTCATTGTAAGCAGAGGTGCTTTATAACATGTCGACACAATTGCAGGTCGCGGTAGGGCAGTGTTCTGATAAGGGGCGCAAAGATGTCAACCAAGATTTCCATGGTGCGTGCATTCCCGAAGAACCCTCGCTGAGTTCAAAGGGTATTGCCATTGCTTTGGCAGATGGAATTAGTAGCAGTGCGGTGAGTCAAATTGCCAGTGAAACTTCGGTTACGGAATTTCTAGAGGACTATTATTGCACCTCAGAGGCATGGACTGTAAAAACATCAGCGCAACGTGTTATGCAGTCAATTAACTCTTGGCTTTATTCACAAACAAGACAAAGCGAACATAGTTACGATAAAGACAGGGGCTATGTCTGCACATTTAGTGCGATAATCATTAAATCGACCACAGCACATATTTTTCATGTTGGAGATACCCGAGTATATCGCCTACATAATCATGCACTTGAGCAGTTAACGGAAGATCATAGACTCTGGATTTCAAAAGATAAAAGTTACCTTCGACGCGCACTGGGAGTAAATCCAGAGCTTGAAATAGATTATCAAGCGATGCAGGTGGAAGAGGGTGATATTTTTATATTGGCGACAGATGGCATTTATGAGCATAGCTCAGAGAAGTTTATCATACATGCGATTCAGGATTGTAACGGTGATTTAGACTATGCTGCAAAAAATATTTTGGGTGAAGCATATGAGCAAGGAAGTGAAGACAATCTCACTGTTCAGCTTGTTCGTATTGATAGTTTGCCAAGCCAAAATACCGATGAAATTTACCAACAATTAACCGAACAACCTTTTCCACCAGAGCTAGAGCCTAGAATGTTATTTGATGGCTATGAAATCATTCGAGAAGTGCATGTTAGCAGTCGAAGCCATGTTTATTTGGCACAAGATACTGAAACAGGTGATCAAGTGATTATCAAAGCTCCATCGGTTGATCTTAGGGGTGATCCGTCGTATTTGGAACGCTTTTTGATGGAGGAGTGGATTGCAAGACGTATAAATAATGCGCATGTTCTCAAGCCTTGTCAGCAGCTTCGCAAACGTAATTATTTATATATTGTAAGTGAATTTATTGATGGGCAAACATTGGCTCAGTGGATGATTGATAACCCAAAACCTGAGATTGAAACAGTACGGGATATTATTGAACAAATCGTTAAAGGTTTGCGCGCCTTTCATCGATTGGAAATGTTACACCAAGATATTAGACCCAATAATATTATGATTGATCGTGCAGGCACGGTGAAAATTATTGATTTTGGCTCAACCCGAGTTGCTGGTGTGATGGAAATTGAGACTCCAATTGAGCGTTATCATCTATTGGGCACCATGCAGTTTACTGCACCAGAGTATTTCTTAGGAGAGGCAGGCTCAACACGTTCAGATATATTTTCTTTGGGGGTGATTGCCTATCAAATGTTATCGGGAAGGTTGCCTTATGGCACGCAAGTTGCAAAATCCAGAACCAAAGCAGCACAAAAAAAACTAGTTTATAATTCGGTGCTTGATGATGAGCGGGAGATCCCTATGTGGATTGATGATGCAATTAGAAAAGCTGTGCATCCGAACCCTGCCAAGCGTTATGATCGCATGTCTAGTTTTGTATTTGACCTGCGTCATCCGAATGAAGCATTTCTCGACAAAACACGCCCACCATTGATTGAGCGCAACCCTGTAGGATTTTGGCGGGGGGTGTCTTGTATTTTAGCCATGATTATTGTTGTATTACTTGTGAAGCAATAAAAAAACTGGATAAGCCAGAATAAAGAAGGCTGTGATTCAGATGTTTCTAAAGTTTTTTGAGTTGACGTTGCGTGTTTCGTTGCTCTCTTATGTGCCTAATTAAATATATGGCGAAGCTTATAACCTGCACTGCGGACTAGCCCACGATCTTTGGGTGAGACTTCGTACAGTGTGCTAACCCCCACACCTTTAAGTGTAACATTTTTGGGAGGTCCAATAAGAATTTCACCAGAATAATCCCGAATTTTCGTATGAATCAAGCCATATACAATTTCATCAATGAGCACCTGATTGGTTTTTGCGATGCCTTCAATGCGAGCACCTTTATCCATTGCGTGCCCGATATAATCCTTGCTGACCCCCGGTATTTCTTTCACATAACCACAGGTAATGCCAATCCTACAATCCATTTTACCAACAATTTTCTTGAGTTTCTTGCGATCATTTTCGAGGCTGCTCACCATCAGCATGGCAGCGAGTACGGCATCAATAGCCGTTTCAAATACTGCCATCACACCATCACCAAGGCGTTTGACCACCGTACCATTGTTTCGGATTACAGCCTGTTCACAAATATCACAAAACATCCGATTGCGCATAAAACCTTTGGTATGCCCCATTTCACGTTTGTATTGGGTGGAGCCAACAAGGTCGGTAAACATTATGCATTTGTAATGATCGGGTGTGGTGGCAATAAGGTGGGCAACACTTTCAATAATTGAATCCAGATCTAAGGGGGTTGTATCCAGTTGATTGGCTGGTCGGGTGGCGGCTAGTTGAGGCAGTATAGAAGAGTCTCCACTGCTGATAAGTTCGATGGTTAAATCATTTTCAAGAGCCTCTTCAATCTCCTCGGTTGATGTGGGAGGAACCATAGCAAGCGGCTTCTTTTGCTTTGAAGATGTTGCTTTTTGTTTCGCCATTGTAACCCTCCGATGATAATGAAGTACATATAGTCACGTCATTGGTAAGTATGAATGTAGCCTATATCACACAAATAAACAAAAGTGCTATCTTGTCGATTGCTTAAAGATTATCCAGTATGCCGTATTATTTTTGTTTAGTAAGGATACAGCGATGAATTTTGCAGATATGGATGGTGTAATTTGGTTTGATGGTGAAATGGTGCCGTGGCGTGATGCCAAGGTGCATGTGCTGACGCACACATTGCATTATGGCATGGGTGTGTTTGAGGGTGTGCGTGCGTATCATGCTGAAAAAGGCACGGCGATTTTTCGTTTGGAAGAGCATACCAATCGTTTGTTCCGCTCTGCAAAAATTATGAATATGCCTATGCCTTTTAGTAAGGATGAGCTTAATGCGGCACAGTTAGCATCGGTAAAAGATAATAATTTGGATTCAGCCTATTTACGTCCGATGGTGTTTTATGGCTCTGAAGGTATGGGGTTACGCGCCGATAATTTGAAGACACATGCCATGGTTGCAGCTTGGAAATGGGGTGCATATATGGGCGATGATGGCATCAACAACGGTATTCGCATTCGCACCACGTCATTTACCCGTCATCATGTGAACATTGCCATGTGCAAAGCCAAAGCCAATGGTAATTATATCAGTTCGATGTTGGCATTATCCGATGCTCTTCGTGATGGTTATGATGAAGCATTGTTTTTGGATGTGGATGGCTTTGTGTGTGAAGGTTCGGGTGAGAATTTCTTTATGGTAAGTGATGGCGTGATTTATACGCCTGAATTGACCAGTGCCTTGGATGGTATTACGCGTGCAACGGTGATTCAATTAGCTGAAGAAGCGGGTTTCACGGTGAAAGAAAAACGTATTACACGAGATGAAGTTTATACAGCAGATGAAGCATTTTTTACAGGCACTGCGGCAGAAGTAACGCCGATTCGCGAGCTTGATGGACGCAGTATTGGTTCTGGCACACGCGGTCCAATTACCAAACAACTTCAAAGCAAATACTTTGATGTGGTGCATGGTCGCAGCCCAGAGCACGAGAGCTGGTTGAGCTATATTTAATTGCGTTCACCTCTCTATGAGGGGTGAGCTTTCTATCGAATGAACCGATGATAATCAGCACTGACGCTGACTGAAAATAAATAGCCTGTTGGTGGTGCATTTGGGAGAAGTTTAATCTATAATCAATAGTAGCCGTTGAAAGAGGAGGAAGTATGCAAACTCCAAATCACCAACACTTCAACCTGCTTGAACTCAAGCCCATTCGCGCACTCGTTTTGTGGTCGGGCTTCCCCTACATTTTCCAAGCCCTTCTATTACTACTATTCATTGCTTTGATTGCTTTAAGTTGGAATGATTTCGCTCCCCAAAGTGTGAATGATAAACTTTATGCTAAAACCCATTTGGTTAATTTGACTGTCTGGGGAATATGGTGGCCATTGATGGTATGGCTGGCGGTATTGTTTGGTCGGATATGGTGTACAGTCTGCCCGCTTGAACTGGTTAACAATCTGAGTGAACGGCTGGGTCGCCGCATCGGTATACACCAACGCAAGCTTGGCAAATGGCTGGTGTCGGGTGTATTCATTCTTATTTTCTATGCCACCATCCAAATGCTCATTGCAGGTATGCATCTACATCGGGTTCCTGCTTACACATCCATATTTCTAATATTTATGATTGCAACGGCTTTTATTACGGGGCTGCTGTTTGAAAACAGGGCTTATTGCCGTGGCTTTTGTGCAGTAGGGTTATTGCTCAAGGCTTATGGACGAGGCGGCATGGTTGCTGTTCGCCCTGAATCAAGTGATGTGTGCCATGATTGCGGTGAAAAATGGTGTATCAAGCATGAATACAAGCACAAACTTGATGCTCGTAGCTGCCCGACACTGTTGGAACCAACGACATTGGACAACAATCGGGATTGCCTTGTTTGCACGCAATGCATCAAGGCATGCCAACCCAATAATATGCAGTTACAACTCCGCGCCCCTTATAGCAGTCAGGATGGACGAGAGTCCGAAGCATCTTGGCCTATGCTATTGTTTATCATGCTGCTGTCGGGATTTGTAACGCTTGAGCTATGCACAGAGTCGCCTGTGGCTAAAAGCATCTTTTTATGGCCAGTGGATACCCTCATGTCACAAATCAGCATAGCAGGAATTGGTGGCTGGCTAGAGGGCATTTGGGCATTAATCATATTTCCGCTGCTGCTCTGGTCGCTTCTTGGTGGCATCAACATGCTAATGAAAGGAGCAAGTAGCATGACTGATGCATGGCGAAATATGGCTTTCTCGATCGTTATCATTATTGCTGCGGGACACATGTCGAAAGGGCTGGCTAAATTCACATCATGGGGTGGCTTTTTTCCTGACGCGTTGCGCGACCCTTCAGGGCGAGAAACTGTTCAAGCCATGACTGCCAATCCAAATCTTTTACCTGCACCTCTACTTGCTTTTCCTACAGTTACTACCATTGCGTTGGGTTTGGTGGGTATCGCAATATTTTATGCTGTTCGTGAGGCTAGACTAGCTCATGTGGATACATACAAAGCTCAAATCCCATCCATAGGTCTGCTCGCAGGATTATTTAGTATCATTATCTTGAGTTGGTTTTAAATTGAAATCAATCGAGTCTAACCATATCGATTCAGAGCATGAACATTGGTTGAGCTATATTTAACTTCCAAAAGGAAAAAGGGGAAGCTAAAAGTATCCCCTTTTTCGTTCATTTGGTTACATACGGAAACGACCAGATAGTTCAAATCCCAACGGCCTGCAATTAGGGATTGAACATAGTAATTTTTTATCGCGGGCACGTATATATGAGCTATGTATACGTGTTCCGTCGTCGGTCTGTAAATATTTCCCGTCTTTTCGTTCAATCCATGTGCTGCAAAGTACTCCAACAAAATCGATGTACTTACTTGGCTTTGCTAATGGTTCATCAGTTTGATATTTCTCAATAGTGTTTTCATTTGAGAAAATACCTTTCTTTGTACCCGCATATTTCATTTTTTCATGGTCGGAAAGGTTATCTAAAATAATTCTATTTTTGTATCCACCTTCGAGGTGCTGGGGATGTTTGGTTTTATCAAAATTCCACCATACCGACATGCGAATTTCACCAAAACCAATATAACGCCAGTTAATAACTGTGGGCTTTTCAAGCAGGTTACATTCTAAATAGTTATTGTCAGCATCGTCAGTGCTGCTCATGTCAATTAAACCTTTCTTGATAACTAGGTTTAATGCATGACCAAGCAGATGCGTTTGAGCAATTTTAGGTTTTTTAACATCACTTGCTTTTAATTGTTTTAAGGCATGTTCCCAAGGCAGATTTATACCATTATCCGAAGCAACTCTATCCAGTGCCTTATTTAGTGCTATGGGGGAATTGGATAGTTTTGAGTTTTTGACAATGACTTTAGCATCTTGTTTACATCGTTCGATAGTACGACCAGATGGGAATATTGGTGTGTATGTGTTCATAACAACTCCTGTTTACAAGTATCGCTGCCGCCAAACGACTCTTGAGTTAAGAGTTGGGTACATAAAAAAAATATGCTAGTCAGAGGGGACTTTCGCCAAGGGCGGCTAACAGGCTGCATCAAAAACCTTAACCAAATATTGCTCTCGTGATTTCCATATGTCAAATTTGTCGATGAGTCGAGAGGATTGATTTGGAGTTGCCTCTCAAATGGCTATGATTTTGTTCTAAATAAGCTACAATATAAGTGGTGTTTACCTTTAAATTTTCTAAAGGGGTTCAGCATGAAATACATTCGCTTTTTTAATGAACTGCAGCTCTCTGATGTGCCTATGGTGGGTGGTAAAAATGCATCCCTTGGTGAGATGTATCAGCAACTAAGTAGCAAAGGCATTAAAGTGCCCAATGGCTTTGCCACCACCGCCGAAGGCTATTGGTGTTTTCTTGAGTATAATCATTTGAAAGATGAAATTGCTTCTACGTTGCAAGGTCTGAATACCCATGATGTAAAAGCATTGGCTAGGTGCGGTGCAAAGATTCGAGACCTTTTGTCTCATGCTCACATGCCACCTGATTTAGAAAAGGAAATGATTGCTGCCTACACCCAGCTGGCTGATGAATATGGCAAAGAAAACCTTTCTGTCGCGGTGCGAAGCTCTGCTACGGCAGAGGATTTGCCCGATGCATCCTTTGCGGGTCAGCAGGATACCTATCTGAATATTCGTGGCGCGGCACAGCTTATTGAATGCATCAAACGTGTGTATGCCTCTCTTTTTACCAACCGTGCTATTTCATACAGGGTGGATAAAGGTTTTGATCATATGAAGGTGGCACTATCAGCTGGTATTCAAAAGATGGTTCGTAGTGATTTGGCTTCGGCAGGTGTGATGTTTTCCATTGATACTGAAACAGGCTTTCGGGATGTCGTATTTATTACTGGGGCTTATGGATTGGGTGAAAATGTTGTGCAGGGTGCGGTAAGCCCTGATGAGGCCTATGTATTCAAACCTACATTGAAAGAAGGTTACAAGCCTGTACTTAGTCGCCATTTGGGCGATAAAAACATCAAAATGGTGTACTCTGATTCTTTAAAGAACCCGACCAAGAATGTGCCTGTACCCTTGGATGAGCAGCAACAATACTGCTTAACAAAGAATGAGTTGGTCACATTGGCGCAATATGCCGTCACGATTGAAGAGCATTATTCAGCATTGGCAGGGCACAATCAGCCTATGGATATTGAGTGGGCAAAAGATGGATATTCAGGTGATTTGTTTATTGTGCAAGCACGCCCTGAGACCGTGCATGCTGGGCAGGATAAAAATAGTATTGAAAGCTATAAACTTGAAGAGACTGGTAATATTTTGGTTGAAGGGAAAAGTGTAGGGCGAAAAATTGCGACAGGTGTTGCACGTGTTATCAAAGATGCTTCTCAAATTCATGAGTTAGAACCAGGTGAAGTGCTGATTACCGATATGACGGATCCCGACTGGGAACCGATTATGAAAATTGCATCGGCGATTGTAACCAATAGAGGCGGCAGGACATGTCATGCAGCCATTATTTCGCGCGAACTTGGGCTAGCGGCTATTGTGGGTACAGGCTCTGCTACATCATCGATTCAAAGTGGACAGATGGTGACAGTGTCATGTGCAGAGGGTGAGGTCGGCTATGTATATGAAGGTGCACTGCCTTTTAGCAATACGCATGTAGAGTTGGGTAAGGTTGAGCGACCAAAGACCAAGATGATGATGAATTTGGCAAGCCCTGACAGTGCTTTTGGGTTTAGTGCGATTCCCAATGATGGGGTTGGTCTTGCGAGACTTGAATTTATTATTAATAACTCCATTGGTATTCACCCCAATGCCTTGTTGCACTTTGATCAATTAAAAGATGCTGCTGTGAAAGAAGAGATTCTTCGCCGAACAGAGGCATATGACTCTCCTGTAGATTTTTATGTGCAAAAGTTGGCAGAAGGCGTGTCTATGATTGCTGCAGCATTTTACCCCAAGAAAGTTATTTTCCGCATGTCTGATTTTAAATCAAATGAATATGCAAACCTGCTTGGGGGAGCTCAGTTTGAGCCAGTTGAAGATAACCCCATGATTGGTTTTAGGGGGGCATCACGTTATTACTCTGATGCCTTTAAGGAAGCATTTGCGCTTGAATGTCAGGCGATGCGTATTGTTCGTGAAGCAAAAGGTTTAAAAAATGTACGTTTGATGATTCCCTTTACCCGCACACCCGATGAAGGGCAAAAAGTATTAGCTGAAATGGAGAAACACGGGCTTAAACGTGGTAAAGATGGGCTTGAAGTCTATGTGATGTGTGAAATTCCAGCTAATGTCATTGCGGCAGATGCTTTTCTTGATGTGTTTGACGGATTCTCTATTGGTTCGAATGATTTGACCCAGTTGGTCTTGGGTGTTGATCGAGATTCTGAATTGGTAGCACATATTTTTGATGAGCGACAATCACCTGTATTGGATATGTTGAAGATGGCTATTTCAGCTTGTACGAAACGTGGCAAGTATATTGGTATTTGCGGACAAGCTCCTTCAGATTACCCTGAAATGGCAGCGTTTTTGGTTCGCGAGGGCATTGAGTCCATGTCGTTAAATCCAGACTGTCTGCTTGCTACAACCATGCACGTGTTGGAGGTAGAAAAAGCCATTCAGGCAGATTATCAAGCATGAACTAACGCGCAATAGCTTGATCCAAATGTAACACGTTTTGCAAAGGTTTATCATCACCATAACAGGCGATATTTTCCAATGTGGTGTTTGCAATGTTCACCAGTGCTTCTTCGGTGAAAAAGCCTTGGTGCCCTGTAACCAAAACATTGGGGAATGTTAAAAGGCGTTCAAAAACATCATCACGAATAATGGTATCGGATAAATCATGGAAGAATAGGTCGCCTTCTTGCTCATAAACATCCAGCCCTAAATGTGCTATTTTTCCTGATTTCAAACCTTTGATTGCAGCACTGGCATCGACAATGGCACCGCGACTTGTATTGATAATCATCACGCCATCTTTCATAAGTGCTAAAGATTCTTCATTAATAAGGTGAAAGGTTTCTGGCGTAAGCGGGCAATGAAATGAAATAATATCCACCTGTGCCAAGAGGTCATTCAAAGGTAGGTATTGCACCCCCTTACTTTTTAAAACTTCACTTTCGATAGTATCAAAGGCAAGCACGTTACAGCCAAAACCTTGCAAAATATCGGTCACAATGGAGCCAATGCGCCCTGTTCCAATAATCCCTACAGTTTTGCCATGCATGTCAAAGCCAGTTAAGCCTTGCAAACAAAAATTACCATCTCGGACACGGGAATAAGCGCGATGAATTTTGCGATTAAGTGACAGCATCAGTGCAACGGTGTGTTCAGCAACGGCGTAAGGAGAGTATGCAGGAACACGCACAACATGGATGCCTAATTTATCTGCGATACGCAAATCAACGTTGTTATAACCCGCACACCGCATGGCAATCATCGGCACACCAATCGCTTTGAGTGCCTCGATGGTAATTTCACCAATATCATCATTTACAAAGGCGCATACTGCATCGGAACCCCGAGCAAGCTCCACAGTATTTGGCTCTAGGCGCGCCTCATGAAATATAAGTTGATGACCAAAGTTTTTATTAGCCTCAAGGAAATATTTCCTATCATAAGGTTGGGAGCTATAAATTGTGATTTTCATCCAAACCTCTCAAACAAGTGTTAGGTTAAAAGTTTAGTAACTATTCAGCACCTCCCAAGCCCCTTCTCCCATTGAGGGGAGAAGGTTGGGATGAGGCGCGGACTTTATTTGCGAGCTTTCAATGCCGCAACACGTGCTGCAATGGGCGGATGAGTTGCAAATAAGCCTGTTAATTTACTATGTGCAGCATAAATTTTCATTGTTGCCAACGCAGTATCTTCTTCGGGTGCGTTGATGTATGCCTCGGATTGATTGCTTAGATATTCAATCTTGTGCAAAGCTGAAATCATGGCACCTGCACCAACAGCATTCGCGGCATAAGCATCCGCACCAAACTCACGGCGACGTGAGAACCAAGAAATTGGAATCATTGCCAATACCGATAGAATCATTTGCAAAGCAATATTCAAGGCAAATCCAGCCCAGAAATTACGCTGGCGAACAGGCTCAGAAATCATGCGCGCAATGAAATATACAAAGGTATTCATAAGTCCTTGCAGCAAGGTTGTAGCAAGCATATCACCATTGGCAACATGCCCCATTTCATGGGCAAGTACGGCTTTTAATTCTTTATCATTAAGGTTCATTGCCAAGCCTGATGATACGGCAATCATGGCATTGTTACGGGTGGGACCTGTGGCAAAAGCATTGGGAACATCATCCCAATAAACCCAAACTTCTGGCATCTTGATGCCTTCACGTTGTGCTAATGCTTCCACAGTTTCAAATACCAGTTTTTCTTTGGCTGTGCTTGGGTTGGTTACTTGTTGCATCTTCATGCCACGTTTGGCGAGCCATTTGGACATAAACAATGAAATAAATGCACCACCAAAACCAAATACCAATGACCATGTTAAATTCATGGAAGCAAAGGAATCGCGTACATCGATGCCGAACATAGGCAAAACGACATTCACAATTAATGTACCACTGATCATCAGCGTAATCATGATTAAAATATTGGTGATAATAAGAAGACCAATGCCTTTGAGTGATTTCATTGTGTTGTATTCCTCCAGAATAAGTGTGTAGTTTCTATATGCAGCTTTCCCAAGTTGTTTTCAAGGGTATGGTGTAATGATGCCAGTATAAAGATTAAGCTAACGTGAATTCCACACATGCCCAATCACCCATGATATGGGTTTGAGCGTGGCATAAACCTTCCGCTTCATAGGTGCGGATATTAAGGGGAACTTGTGATTCTAATAGTCCTGATAGAATAAGTCGGTCGCCGACACACTTGCTGAGTGTTTCAGCCATACCAAGTAAGGGGCCAGCAAGGATATTGGCGATGACAAGCTCAAATGTGCGTGTGGGGGGTATGTCACCGAGAGTGGATGTGAGTTCGATATGATTGATTTTAGCATTCACGCGACTGGCTTCCACAGAGATAGGGTCATAATCAATCGCATGAATATCTACCGCACCAAGCTTGCCTGCGACAATCGCCAATAAACCTGAGCCAGCCCCCATATCAAGCACACTTTTGGGTTTGTGTTGTAAGCAGTAACGTTCAATCGCTTCCAAACATAAATAAGTGGTGGGGTGTGTGCCCGTACCAAATGCCATGCCAGGATCAAGCACTATATCAATGCGATGATCGGTGGGCGCGTCACAAAACGAGGGTCGAACCCATAATGTTTTGCCAACAGGCATCGCCTTCCAATATTTTTGCCAAGCAGTTTCCCAATCATCGCCCAACAAGGTGATTTTAACCTGCTCAGGTCTAGCTCCAATCAATAATGCACCTGCGGCAAGGCGGGCGCGCTGCTCTTCGAGGCAGAATTCATCACTTAACGCAAACCACGCAACATGGGTTTCAGCCTGCGTATCATAATCCGTTTCAATAGATGTCCCTAGTGTATTTTGGGACTCTGAGAGCTGTGTAAATGCAGCTTCACTGACGGCGCAGCCATCGATTCTTAACTCTAAACATGTTGTTGCTTGCATTATGTGTATTCCTTCTTGAAAATCAGCCACCTTGATTGAATGATGAGAGGTGTTTTTTGCAGCAGTCTTCCACGTATCGCATGCAGTTGAAAGAACGCGTTTGTTTGACCGACGTTGCATGTGATGAACAAATTATCAAAGTAAGCATTTCACCATTGCCTGGTGAAGTGCTGCAAACATTTATTCCAGGGCAATATGTACGTATGGGTATCCCGAAACTTAAGGAGCCAGCACCCGCATATTTTGCCGTAGCTTCATCACCTTATGATAAAGATGCTTATGAGTTTGTGATTAAGTGTGTGTCGGGCATGGCAGAGAAACTTGCGGAACTTGATTTGGAAAGCCAAGTGGAAATTGAAGGCCCGATGGGTAAAGGTTTCGATTTAAGTAAATTTAAAGGCAAAGATGTGATTCTTATGGGCGTGGGTACGGGTATTGCTCCGCTGCGTAGTGTTTGGCGTGCCTTGATTCAGGAGCGTGAACATTATGGTAAAATTTCCATTTATGCAGGCTTTTTAAGTACCGTTCACCGTCTTCTTACCGATGAAATGGATGATTTGTCGGATCATGATATTGATGTGAGCATTTCATTAACAACAGGCCATGAGGATTGGTCTGGCCCTGTTGGTTATGTGCAACACGCGCTGGAAGATGATGCGCCAAGTGGTGAAAATACGGTTGTATGTTTGGCTGGAATGAGTGTGATGGTGGACGCTTGCACACAAACCTTGCACAATCTCGGATTTAATGACGATCACATCTTGCAAAACTTCTGATATTTCCCTGCCTTTACTCGCTTTAGATGTTGGTGGTAAGCGCATTGGTGTTGCTGTTTCAGATCGTTTGGGTATTTCCTGCCGTGGTGTCACATGCTTGTTTCGCAATGATCAAGGCTGGCCAAAACAAGTGCTCAAACTTGTGCGTGAATATGCCAGTAAAGGCATTGTTGTAGGTTTGCCCAAAAATATGGATGGTACTGAAGGCTCGCAAGCAGAAGATTGCCGAAGTGCTGCGAAACAGCTTTCTGAATTTACCAATCTACCGATTTTCTTTCAAGATGAACGACTTTCAACATGGACTGCCAAAGAGCGTTTGTTTGCCCAAGGTTTGAATGAGAAGCGTATGCGCGCTAAATTGGATCAAACGGCAGCAGCAGTTTTCTTGGAAGATTTTATTGCGGCAATGCCAAATACCACGGAGAAAAAACATGCCTAAACCTCTATTTGGACTCAAACATATCTTTGGCATTGCTGATTTAAGTCGTGAACAAATCATATCGTTGGTAAATTTGGGTGATGAGTTTATTGATATTAACACTCGAAGCGTGAAAAAAGAGCCGACCTTACGCGGGCGAACAGTCATCAACCTTTTCTTTGAAAACTCTACGCGTACACGCACTAGTTTTGAAATTGCTGGCAAACGTCTCTCTGCCGATGTGATTAATATTTCAGCCTCAACATCAGCTACCAAAAAAGGTGAAACTTTACTCGATACAGGGCAGACCTTAGCTGCTATGCAGCCGCATGTTTTGGTGATTCGTCATTCAGTGGCGGGGACATGTGAATTTTTAGCTGAGTATCTTGATAACACAGCACTTATCAATGCGGGTGATGGCTCGCATGAACATCCGACACAAATTTTAACCGATTTACTTACCTTAAAACATAATATTGGTGATGTTACAGGTAAAATCATGACCATTGTCGGAGATATTGCGCACTCACGCGTGGCGAGATCACATTTGCTGGCTGCAAAAATTATGGGTTATAAAGTACGCTTGGTCGCACCGAAAACGCTATTGCCTGCATATGTTGAGAATTATGGCTGTGAAGTCTTTCATGATTTTGATGCTGCTTTAGAGGGAACAGACATCCTTTATATGCTGCGTGTACAAACTGAGCGATTGACCACCAGCTGTTGTTTTCCATCGATTCGTGAATACCACGAGACTTATGGCTTAAATATGAAGCGCTTAAAAGCTGCGGGCGATCATTGCATGGTCATGCATCCAGGCCCCATGAATCGCGGTGTTGAAATCGCGACGGATGTTGCGGATTCGATGAAAAGTCTAATTTTAGAGCAGGTTGAACATGGTGTGGCAGTTCGCATGGCAGCATTAACGGCATTGTGTGGTGGGGCGACCAAGGAGTGAATGTAATCACTATTTTAGGTGTCCAGAGTGTTGGAAGCCGTCGTTGAATCTAGAGTATAAAATATCGAAAGAAGACTTTTACCGTAAGCCTCTTCGGGCAAGAATGGTTGAAGAAAATGATAATATAAAGGCTTCTTTTACGCACTACTTGTATCATGCATATTCAGATACATATAGAAGGGGTGCGGTTGATTATGTGCGAGCCTTGTTAACAGCGAAGTTTCCGCGAGAAGATGTGTCTCTAGAGGTTGCAGAAAGCGCGCTGCAATATTATTTGCCCGAGTTGAAAAAGGAAGTTCCTTTTGCAGAGCCTGAAAACCCTACGTTCACATTTATAGATTTATTTGCTGGCATAGGAGGTTTTCGCCTTGCCATGCAAAACCTTGGTGGAGCATGTGTGTTTTCCAGTGAGTGGGATAAATATTCACAGAAAACATATGAGGTAAATTTTGGTGAAATTCCTTTTGGTGATATAACGAAACCTGAAACAAAGGCATATATTCCTAAAGGCTTTGATATTCTTTGTGCAGGATTTCCATGCCAAGCCTTTTCCATTGCAGGTAAGCGTGGAGGCTTTGAAGATACGCGAGGCACCTTATTTTTTGATGTGGCTGAAATCATACAAAAACATAAGCCCAAGGCATTTTTCTTAGAGAATGTAAAAGGGCTAGTGAATCATGATAAAGGTAAAACACTAGTAACAATTCTGAATACATTACGAGAGGATTTGGGCTATCACGTGCCTGAACCGCAGGTGTTGAATGCCAAACGTTTTGGTGTGCCTCAAAATAGAGAGCGGATTTTTATTGCAGGATTTTGCAATGCATCGGATGCACAGGCATTCGAATACCCAAGAGGAAGTGAATCACGCAAGGCAATAAAAGATATTCTTGAAGAAGACGAAGTTTCTGTTAAATATTACTTATCGAATCAATATTTGAATACCCTAGTGAAGCACAAAGCTAGACATGCAAGTAAGGGCAATGGCTTTGGCTATGAGATTATTGACCATGACCATATTGCCAATGCAGTTGTTTGTGGGGGGATGGGCAGAGAGAGAAATCTTATTTATGACCATAGGCTCACTAACTTTTCACCTGTGACGCATATTAAGGGTGAAGTGAATCGCCAAGGTATCCGTAAAATGACCCCAAGAGAGTGGGCGAGACTGCAGGGCTTTCCTGATGCATTTAAAATTGTGGTTGCCGATGCACAAGCCTATCGGCAGTTTGGCAATTCTGTTGCCGTGCCTGCTATCCAAGCCATGGGAGAGAGAATCGTTGAGAAGGTCATAGCTCATGGCAATTAGTGGTAATAAAGGTGAATGGAGTGAAATTTACACACTTTTTAAGGTGCTGGGTGATAAAAGGCTGTATTCAGGAAGCGAAAGCTTAGAAAAAGTAGAGCATTTGGTTTATCCCATTGTGAAAGTATTAAGGTCAGAGCTACAAGGAAATTTCGAATACACTGTTGACCAAGATATTGTGGTTATATCCTCTGATAAGCAAGTGTTGCACCGTGTTTCTATTCAAGAGTTTCAAGCTCAAGCTTTATCTTTATTTGAGCATGTTAAAGATAACCATGGTAGTTTTTCAGCACCAGAAGCTGAGAGTTTCATGCGTAAGATACATTGCTCAAGCTTAAAGGCAGCCTCTACAGTCAAAACAGATATAACCATTACTATTCATGATGAAAGAACAAATCAAACGCCTCAACTTGGTTTCAGTATTAAGTCTCAATTGGGCAATCCTTCCACGCTCCTCAATGCTGGAAAAACGACAAATTTTAAGTATGAGGTTGTGGGTAAGCTTAGCCAAGAAAGTATAGTGCGAATAAATAGTATTGATTCCAGAAGTAAGATAAAAGATAGAATAGAGGCAGTTCACAAGCTTGGAGGTAGGTTTCAGTTTATTGCAACGGAACAAAATGTTTTTTCCAATAATCTCGTGCTTATTGATAGCTTACTACCACAGTTGTTGGGTCACCTTGTTTTTGAGTTTTACCACTCATCGCATTCAAAAATGATTGATTTGGTGAAGGTGCTGGAGCAAAGAAATGTTTTGAATTTTGATGATGCAAGCGGACATCAGTTTTATACTTATAAAATAAAACGATTCCTAACAGATGTTGCTCTGGGAATGATGCCTTCCAAGGTTTGGTCTGGGCTGCATGATGCTACAGGGGGCTACCTCATTGTAAAAGAGAATGGAGACGTGCTGTGCTACCATATTTATAACAGAAATGAGTTTGAAAGTTATTTGTTAAACAATACAAAATTAGATACTGCAAGTAGTTCGCGGCATGGCTTTGGTGTTGTTTTTGAAGAGCAGGGAAAGTTGTACATGAATTTAAATCTTCAAATTCGTTTTATGAAGTAATGGAAGAGTTGTAAAGTGTGCATGGAAAAACCTTGGAAAGGATATGAAGACCAGTTGGCTATGAATAAACAAATTTCAAATGCTATGTTTTCACCGTTAGGGGGTAAAAGATCGTGAGTTATCAGCCGCCTTTTAGCATCACACCTCAAATCATTGATTTAATCGCACAAATCAGTGAAAAACTTGGTCGTTTGTCTGTGCAACCAGTTTATGATTTGCGTTTGCGGCGAGTTAATCGCATTCGCACGATTCAAGGTTCACTGGCGATTGAAGGAAATACTTTAAGCGAGCAACAAATCACGGCTATTTTGGATGGAAAAGTTGTGATTGCGCCACCAAGAGAAGTTCAGGAAGTGAAAAATGCTATTTTTGCTTATGATCAAATGAATCAATGGCAGTCGCATTTAGAGTCTGACTTATTGCAAGCGCATGAAGTGCTTATGGCTGGGCTGCTTGATGAATATGGGGTGTACCGCCAAGGTGGTGTTGGTGTGATGAAGGGCAAAGAGCTTGTGCATATGGCTCCGCCTGCTGGGCGCGTTGCTTTGCTGATGGCTGATTTGTTGCAGTGGGTTCAAGGTGCTGAATACCATCCATTGATAATGAGTTCTGTGTTTCATTATGAGTTTGAGTTTATTCACCCTTTTGCGGATGGAAATGGGCGTATGGGTCGTTTGTGGCAATCATTGATGCTACAACAGTGGAATCCCTTGTTTGCGGATATGCCGATTGAAAGCTTGGTTTACCAACATCAGGAAGATTATTATTATGCTTTGCAGCAAAGTACGAAGCATTCTGATTCCGCTCCGTTTATTCAGTTTATGTTAGAGCGAATTTTAGATACTGTCTCACAGGCTACCCCCCAAGAAGCCCCTCAAGTTACCCCCCAAGTAAAGCTATTACTGGATGGTATGAAGGGTGTGATGAGTCGCGATGAATTACAATCTATGTTAGGGCTTCAGGATAGGAAGTCATTTCGGGAGCGTTATTTAAAGCCTGCATTGGAAGCTGGTATGATTGAAATGACACACCCCGATAAACCCAATAGCAAACTGCAGAAATACCGCAAGAAAGGATAAATTTATGACTGATATTCTAATTACAAATGGTTGTGTGATCGATCCAGCTAATAAGATAGATAAAATATGTGATGTATGGATTGAACATGGAAAAGTAGCGGGTGTTGGTATATTCGAAGGTAAGGCAACACAAACGATTGATGCAACAGGATTGATTGTCTGCCCAGGCTTGATTGATATGCATGTGCATTTGCGCGAGCCAGGCGAAGAATGGAAAGAAGATATTGAATCTGGCTCGCGAGCGGCGATTGCTGGCGGTATTACCAGTATTTGTACCATGCCGAACACAGAGCCATGTATTGATCATGCAGGTATTGTTTTGCAGGTTATTAACAAAGCCAAAGAGATTGGTTTGTGTAACTTGCACCCGATTGGTGCGGTGAGTCGTAATTTAAAGGGCAAAGAGCTGACTGAAATGCGTGAGTTATCCCGCTCAGGAGCGGTGGCATTCTCAGATGATGGTAAGCCTATTTGGCATGCTGGTGTGATGCGTAAGGCACTGGAGTATTCATCGAGTTTTGGTTATTTAATTATTCAGCATGCAGAAGAGACACAACTAACAGATGGTGGTGCCATCAATGAAGGCTGGGTATCCACACAGCTTGGTGTGGCTGGTATGCCTGTAGAGGGTGAAGATAGCATGATTGCCCGTGATATTATGCTGACACGGCGTGTGGATGCACGATACCACGTGGCACATATTTCTTCTAAGGGGGCGGTTGAGCAAGTGCGTTTGGCACGAAAAGAAGGTTTGAATGTCACCACGGAAGCTGCGCCGCATCATTTTGCATTGACCGAAGATGAAGTATTGAATTTTAATGCCGATGCCAAAATGAGTCCGCCATTGCGTACAGAAGAAGATAGGTTGGCAGTGATTGAAGGCTTAAGAGATGGCACGATTGAGGTGATTGCCACCGACCATGCTCCGCACCATGAAGATGATAAACGTTGCGGCTTATCATGTGCGGCATTTGGTATTGTAGGCTTGGAAACTATGTTGCCGATTTCATTGGATTTGCAGCGTGCAGGCGTACTTTCGATGTCTGATATGATTGCCAAGATGACATCAAATCCTGCGAAATTATTAAATCTTCCCGAAGGTTCATTATCAGAAGGCAATGCAGCAGATATTTGTATCTTTGATCCTGCAAAAGAGTGGGTGCTTGATCGAGAAAAATTATTTTCCAAAGGTCGCAATACGCCTTGGCATGGAAGAAGCATGACAGGACAAGTGCAATACACCTTAAAAGATGGGCGCGTGGTGTTTGAAAAAGGTGAAGTCCATGACTGAATCAAATAGAAATATAATTTTTGAAGAACAAGCCAAAGTATTGGCAAATATTCACCATAAAGGTGAGCAATGTGTTATGCGTTTGCATGCGCCGAAAACTGCGCGTGATGCCAAGCCTGGGCAATTTGTGCATATTCGCGTTTCACAAGCCAAAGCATTGCGTCGGCCCATTTCGATTATGCTGACCAACCCTGAAAAAGGCACCATTGATTTGCTCTATAAGATGATTGGTGAGGGCACGCATCAGTTGGGTGAGCGTAAGGTCGGTGAAGAGCTTGCGATGCTTGGGCCGATTGGCAAGCCGTTTGATTTATCAGATATATCCAAGCGTTATATTTTGATTGGCGGTGGTGTGGGCATTCCGCCGATGGTGTTTGCTGCCGATGATTTGATAACGCGCGGTGGTAAGCCTGTGGTATTTGCAGGTTCTGAAGTAGAATTTCCATTTGCCCTAAAACCATCAACATTTATGTTGCCTGGTATTACGGGCAATACAACATTGACCATTACATCATTGGAAGAGCGTGGTATTCCATGCCGCCTAGCTTCCAATGCTGGTCTGTATGGTTGTTATGAAGGGCATGTACCGAATTTAGCACGTGATTATTTGTTGGCACTGGATGAAAAAGAACGCGAAAACTGCGTGCTTTTATCATGTGGACCGCACCCGATGCTGCATGCAGTAGCGAAGTTGGGGCGTGAATTGAATATTCCAACCCAGCTATCACTTGAAGAGCATATGGCCTGTGCGATTGGTGGTTGCGCAGGTTGTGTGGTAAAAACGGTTGAAGATGGTGAAGAAAAATACCGCAGAGTCTGCGTTGATGGACCTGTATTTGATGCGGGTATTCTGCCCGAATTTTCTTAATGGGCGTTGAAAAGCATTGCCAGAGCGAGTGATAGTGTTTTTCAAGTAGTGAGCTTCTTAGCTTTTATAAAATTTGGTATAAGGTCTTTTGCAAGGAATGTGGGGAAGAGAGGTCGTAGGTTGGGGTGCTCTAGGTTGAAATTGTAGTGGTTTAGTAATTGTGTAGGATTAGAAAAGGGTAATAATTTCAACTTAGGAGATTACCCTATGAGTCACAGGAAACGCACGACATACACCAAAGAATTCAAACGCGAAGCGGTTGGTTTGATACTTGAGCAGGTTATTCGATAGCCGAAGCCTCACGCAATCTTGGCATTAATTACAACATGCTCAGTCGTTGGAAAAATGAAAGTCAGAGTCATGGAGAGGAAGCCTTTCCTTGGGAGGTGCTGATTAACTCTGGATGAGTGGATATGCGATTCAGAATTTTCAACCCCAAGGCGGCAAGCGCAAGTAATAGCACCGCTATTGTTAAGTTTGCCAACGCCGGCGTTGGTAATTTTGGGCGCATAGACACCATGCATTGAGTTAATCAGCACCTCCCTAGCAAAGGTCATATGAGCAAGGAACAAGCCGAGCTTTCTCGTTTAAAAGCAGAGAACAAACGCTTACGCATGGCGCGTGATATACTAAAAAAAGCCACGGCCTGTATAGGCCTTCTCTTGATAGAGTTTCTACATTATTTCTCATATTTAACTTCCCAGTGTTGCAAAAGTTTCACCTTATTGTAAATCGTCTATACTTGCAAACAGGTTAAGGTGCGTGTGGGAGAAGCTTGATAAATATGAATATATGGCGATGTGGCGATGTGGCGATGTGGCGATGTGGCGATGTGGCGATGTGGCGAATTACTTTCGTACACGAGAGAGCGTTAAGGTACCAATGGAAACTATTGTTATTATGTATTTAAAGTTCATGAGTAGAGGGTTTAGCTATGGCTTCAGTATTAATCGTTGAAGATGACCAGCATATAAGAGAACGATTGACATGTGCCGTTGCGAAACATCCAGAGCTTAATGTTTGTGCGGAATCAGGATTTCATGATGAGGGAATGGAACTACTTGTTGCGCATAAACCTAATGTGTTATTGGTTGATCTTGGTCTGCCTGATGGAGATGGTATTGAATTAATTAATCAGGCAACGAATCTTGGAGATATTGAATCAATTGTTGTCACTGTGTTTGGCGATGAAACCCATGTGATGCGAGCCATTGAGGCTGGAGCAACAGGCTATCTTCTGAAAAACACAGGTGTAGATGATATCGGTGCATCAATCATGGAGGTGTTGAATGGAGGCGCTCCAATCAGCCCCGCCATTAGTCGCCATTTGTTGCAGCATTTTCGGAATGATAAAAAAATAACTGCCGTAGAGCATGGGGCTTTACCCAATCTCACCGAACGAGAACTGGATGTACTCATTTATATTTCCAAAGGTTTGAATTACCAAGAAATTGCAGGCACCCTAAATATTTCTTACCACACGGTTTCCACCCATATTAAGCGTGTTTACCGCAAGTTGCATGTATCTTCACGTTCCGAGGCCGTTTATGAGGCAGAACAACTGGGCTTGATCCATATTCGTGAATAGACAGGTGAATGCAGCACATTTGATTCAGAATATTATCTTTGCGCTGTTGTGCATTTTCTTTGCTGGGTGCTCTTTTACAAGCCATAGCAATCAATCATCCTTATTATTTAAAGATGCCGATTTTTTGTTAAAGAATCAGGCAAAACCGCCTAAGGGTGACAACCTTGCATGGCAAAAGGTGAAGCTTCCCGATTTGTGGGACTTCACGCACCCTGATGCTGGCGGCTTTGGCTGGTACCGTCTAAAAATTAAGCTCAATGTCCCCCCTAATCGCTTATGGGGTATTTATCTGCCCCGCATTAACCGGGATGCGGCTGTATTTCTCAATGGTGTATTGATTGGTATCGACGCTCCGATTGAGAATAAGCAATCCAACTCATGGAATCATCCGCTGTATTTTACGATTCCCAATGGACTGTTAACATCGGGTGAGAATCTGCTCTATATTCGCCTGGAATCGGCTGTGCACAGCCGTGGGCGTTTGCTGCCTTTTTATATGGGGGCAGATGAACTTCTCAGACCAACATATGAACACAACTACTTTTTTCGGGTTACATTGAGTCAGTTAATCTGTGCTTTTGCATTGACCATGGGTCTTTGCGTTGGGCTTATTTGGGTGATTCGTCGAGAGGCTCTATATGGCTGGTTTGCGTTAGGTTCGATATTTTGGGCATTTTATACGACATGGTTTTTTGTTCGCTCCATGCCATTGCCATTGTCTCACTGGATAGCACTGACCAATAGCAGTGGCGTTTGGATGATTGGATGCATGTGGATATTTGTCGGTACGTATATCGGTTTAAAGCTTAGGATTACTAAATATATTATTCTGACATATTGCGCAGTGACCACCATAGTCTTGTGGAATCTTCCACAGCAGATGCTGCTGGATGCTCTTGTTTTTGCCTATTTGCCATTATTTGCTCTGTGGAGCTGGATGATGCTATTATTTTTCAAACATTGGAAAACAAAGCAGGCAAGTTTCGACAAGGGGATTGTTTTTCTTTCAATCATTCCAATTGTCACACTGGGTTCTTTTGATTGGATAAACCTTGCCTTTCATTTGCAATACCCCTATCTACTGCACTATTCTGCACCATTTATTTTTCTTTTGATTGGTTGGGTATTGATTCGACGTTTTACGACAGCGATTCGTGAGGCTGAAGTATTGAACTTGGAATTGGAAACGAGGGTTAGTAAACGAGAAACTGAACTCAAGGAGGCTTTTGAAACCATCCACGTACTGGAAAGACAGAAAATCTTGAAAACTGAACGAGAGCGTATCATGCGGGATATTCATGATGGTGTGGGAGGACAACTTGTGTCGGCTCTAGCCATGATGGAGCATCATGGATCTGATAAAAGTTTGGCAGATACACTGACCTTTGCATTGGATGATTTACGCCTAATTATTGATTCATTGGCTCCTGAAGAGGATGGATTACCCGAATTACTGACCATGTTTAAGTATCGTTATGAGCCTAAACTGAAAGCCCAAAATATTTTATTGTATTGGAAGCAGGAAGAATTGCCGATTCTAGGTGAGTTCTCTCCCCAGCAAAGCTTGCAGTTGTTACGTGTGATTCAGGAGGCCTTTACCAATATTCTCAAACATGCCGAAGCCAATCAGATTCATGTAGTAGTTGGGTATTCGGGTGAAGAAAACAGAGCAGCGATTTGTATCTGTGATAATGGCATCGGATTTTCTTCAGCACAGCAAAAACAGGGGCGTGGCTTGGGTAATATGCGCCGCCGAACTGCTGATATTGGTCTGGATATTGAGTTTTTCAATCAACAGCAAGGTGGTGCTTGTGTTAGAATATGGCTGAACTCGGAAACTCATACAGCTAAGATATAAATCAGATACTGGCACCATATACCCAATTCTGGGTATATGGGTTTGCCAAAGAGGCTCATATGCTTCTGGCATGAGAAGTCTGCTTTATATTGTGCTGTCATGGTTTGGGTGCGTGTTCTTGCTGCTGCCAGGTTTAGCTTGGGCAGTAGTGAATGTTGTGTCCACCGAACCGTCCCATGTGGTAGCTGGTTCGGAGCTTAGTCTGAATGGTAGCGGCTTTGGCGCAGTGCCAGGTATGTCGGAAGTAGTTGCCGATTATGGCAGTGGTTTATTTTATGTTCTCAAACATACATTCTGGAGTGATAAGCGGATCAGGGTCAAGGTTCCGGATTTAGGTCGGCATTTGCATATCAAGCTGCGAGTTCGCTCTGCTCATCAAAGCAGCAAAGCTGTTTCTATCATTATCAAGCCCGACATCAAACCCCAGCAACAGGGAAGTATTCGAAAAGCTCATGCTTTGAGCGTGGGAGATAAAGGCGAGGATGTTTTTAAAATATCCAATTCACCCGCTTTATGCGGCAAACAGGGAACGTTGTTCGATCATGCGGAGATTAAATTTGATAAAAAAAGGTTTGCTGATGCACAGTTTGTGTCGTTACCCAAAAAAGGTTGTAGTCGATGCGGGAATATACGGGTGCGCTGGTATAATGAACCCACAGGCAAGCTTGCATACCGTGTAAATATCTTTCAGCGCCGTATCGAAGGCGTATGCTCGCAACGCATTCGGCATCAGTAACATGAATATTTGTGAAGTCAGCGTGTCACTACATACCCAATTCTGGGGATGGGTAAGTTATCATCGTTCGCCAGAGTACGGCAAGTTGGTATGATTTTAGTTGATAATTGAAGCACTACAGAAGGAAAGTCGAGGGAGGCTATATGTTTAATATAAGATTATTGATGATGATTATAGCAGTTTTATTTGCTGTGCAAATCGAAGTGATGCCTGCATATGCGGGCAATACTGCGTATGTTGGAAATGGGACGGGAGGGAATCATAATTTTAGTAAAACCTGCCCTACAGGTATGCGTATTACAGGTATTGCTGTTAAAAAAGATACTGTGATTGAGCGAATAAGAATTCGCTGTACGAAAATATCATCAGCAGGTAAGTGGAATGGTACGCCTAGCTGGATTACTTATACCAATACTGGTGTACCAGGTACTTTGCAGGCACACCAAACGCAAACAGCCTTGTGTTCGCAGGATAAGTTTGTAGGTGGTATTTATGGCAAAACAGCTAATTATAGAGGTGTGAATGCACTGAAACAAATTAGTGTGGCTTGTTATTCGGCAAGTAGCGCAGGTAAAGCCGTAGGGGCGGCTGAGGCAAAAACCATCACTGCCTCGGTGGGTGGCACAGGCAGTGGTTGGAAGCTTTGTCCAAACCACGAGTTTGCTTATACAATGAACGGGAAAAGAAACTGGTACGTGAACCAAATTAGGTTCGGTTGTAGAGCTGGACCAAGGATTGTAAGACCCATGCTTCCTGTCAGGATAATTTCAAGACAAGCAACGCTAACTCCGCCGACATTGACTTTCCCTAGGTGGAATGGGGGATCAGGTGGTCAGAATGGCTATGGAGCTACGCCAGGTTGGCAATTAAGTTTACAGAAAGTTCCGGGCGTTGCCAAATATGATATTTGTATGCGCAGAGCTGGCACAGCGAACTGTTTCTACCGTGAGAAAAAGAATGCCACACCAGGTGGGGGAATAATGAATATTCCTGTTACGATTCATTCTACTCAGGAAGGTAAGATTGTTGAATGGATGGCGCGATCATGCAGTGATAATACGCATTGTGGAAATTGGTCAACACATGAGAAGTTTACAGTGGTTCCATCATTTGCAAATATGACTAGCCCTGCAAATAATGCGATGAGTCCATCGCGCAATATAGCATTTAGCTGGCAAGCGAAATCTTCAGCAACGGCTGGGTATCAACTGGTGATTAATAAAGTTCCATTAAGTGGAGGAAGATATGATTATTATCACCCAACTGCCAATATTTCACCTAATCTGAGCCTACAGATACCTGCTGGGACGACGAGTAAAACAGTGGCTATTCCTGCAAGTATGGGGAATAAAATACAATGGCATGTGTATAGTTGTGCTAATTTTCCTAGCAAGGGCAGACGTTGTAGTCTGGGTGGACAAACACGTTATGTTCAGCTCAGTAGCAATTCGGGTGGTGGTAGCAGTAGTAATCTTCCAGTGAGCTTTTCGACACTTGCCCCAACATTCAAGCATTCGCGTTGCATGACGTGTCATAACTTTATGAATACTGCTATTTCATCGGCTAATGGCACATTGGGGAAACATGGCAGTGCAGGTCGTTTCGGTTCATCAGTTAATCCGACGAGTCCGGGAGCAGCTTGTAATGCATGCCACAGCGCACAGGTCGGAAACAATAACTGGATGGTGCCCATGGCTTCACATTCGTTCACGAACAAAACCAATGCTCAGTTATGCCAATTGACCAAGGCATTGGGTTCAGGTGCAGCGGTGAAGCAACATTTGAAGCAGGATCCGCGCATAGTTTGGGCGATCAATTCAGCTTCAGGAAATGTGGCGGACTCTTTAGGAAAAGCACCTCCAGGAAATATTAGCCAATGGAATACCATGGTGGATCAATGGGTGGATGGCGGCATGCACTGCAATTGATTGTATCATCTGTTGTAAGAGAGAGCCTGATATGAGTCAGGCTCTCTCTTCGCAGGTATAGCTATGATTTGTAAGATAAAGGAGGAGTCAGAATGAAAATAAAAGGTGATTTTAGTGCTTTTGGCTTTGTTTGTCTGCTCTCCATGGTTTTGTTTTCTTCTGCCGCTAATGCAGAAACGCCAAAATCTGGGGAGACGTTTCAGGGCGGTAGCAAGATTGAATATCCAAATAGAGGCATTACCTATGTTTTGCCGAAGACGGTGGAAGGTTATGCATCCAAGGAACATCCAGATTATGTAATGAGAGTTGGTGTTCGACCCTATGTCGGAACTAATAATCAAGGTGGTTCGCTCACTATTCGGGCGGGAGGAGGAGATTTTAAGACTATTGTCGCAGAGATGAATCGCAACTTAGTGATTGATGGCGGTCTTAACGCGATTCCTATAGGTAAGGCAACTGTATTGGAAGTCGGGGCGGCATATAATGATTTCAAGATACAATATGAAGATGAATTGAAGGCTTTTGTCATGGCACTCATTGCCAAGAACGGGAGTGGTTTGATGATGACTGCGGTAGCTCCAGCGGAGACGATGCCAGCCTATAAGAAAGCTATGTTTGATATTGCAAAGAGTGTGAACATATCTTGGGGTGGGAAACAGTCTGGGCAGGCAACTCGTTCCCGAGCAGTAAAACCAGCAGTCAGGGCGAAACGCAATGCAGCAGGGAATCATGCCCCAGAAGCAGTTGGGGTATGGATGCACAGATCGAATCACTCCTATAGCGGCATGTATGTTGAGAATCATACGAATTGGGCTTTTGGAGCGGATGGTACACTTTCCTATGGTTCCAATGCCGCGCTTGCTGGCGATGCCAGTGTTGCGATTCATAATGGCAATGATGACAACCCACCAGACTACGGACATTGGAGCAGCAAGGGCAATAAACTGTTCTTTCACTGGGATGATGGAACGAAAGGAGCAGTGACTTTCGAAAGGTTTCATTATGATGGTTCGCCATATCTAGCACTGACTTTTCCAGATGGAAGCGTTGTTCGCTATAGGAAAATTGATTAGTGGGGTTGTGAATTGAATAGCAAGGATTTGTGGGCAAAGTGCATGAGTAATCGCGTTGCTGTGATTTTCCTGCTGATTTTCGTGCTTCCTGTTGGCTTGTATTGCATGTGGAAAGGTGAGCATTTTTCTACTCCAATGCGTTGGGTGGTTACTGTATTTATGCTTTGGTGGGCATGGAATATTGTCACCGATGACATAGGGCAGGATTTCTCTATAGAAGGAGGGTGCAGTGCTGTCTATCAATCGGGTGGATGCACTTATTATCGAGATTCCAATTGCAATGTCATTTCGCGGGTGTGCGAATAGTTGGAGAGATTATGAACCTTCTTAGTATGGTTGTGCTGGCAATATCGTTGATATTTTTTACCACGGTAAATGTAGATTGTGCAGAGCATACTTACCCTGCTTATTCAGGCATGGCATCGGAGGCTACGCATTACAAACGCATTCATATTCCTGATCTTGGTGAAATTAAAGTAAAAGATAATATGAGCGAAGAGGCGATTGCTGCGTTATCCACAGAACTGCTTGCTAGATACAAGCATGGCAAAGCAGCATATCAGCGAGGGGATTATAAGATTGCTTATGCAGAGTTTTTCATACTTGCCAATATGGGGCATCATGATTCTTCTATGTGGCTATTGGATATGTATATACACAATCAGTATAGACCGATGGAGAAGAAGCCATTCTATAATGCTGAGAGGATAAAAAGAAAGCGAGGAGCGATTCAATGAAAAATCAGTTTTTGTTGCTGGTGGTTGCAATATGCTATTGCACTATTTCAGCACATGCAGGGGATGATGCCAGTGGTTCCACGCCTTTCGAGGTTGATTTATCCAAAAAATTCCATGCGTATGAAATGACTCCAGCGGATAAAAGGTGGAGTAAATCCCTTGTTAAAAACCTGAAGTACCAAGGTAAGGTCGTGCATTTTGTGAGAACAACCCTCAAGTTGAGTACTAAGGGTGTGGAACAGCAGGGCGGAGTTTATCATGCCCTAGAAATGCCCGATTATTTCTATGTGCTACCATCAGATGCCATGCTGATTATTGGTGCGCCGCATCCCTATAGCCCAGGAGTCAACGGATTTTCCATGCATCGTTCAACATCGGGTGATTTTATTGTTTGCCTGAATCTTCAACCTGGTGGTGTGCCTATTCATTCGGGTGCAAAGGTGATTATCGGCAAGAATCAATGGAATGGACGACTTTGGAGCAGATTTTAGCTACCTATACGAGATGATAAAAGAAACTGTAGGGGAGCAGGCAAGGTGTTGAAACAAAATAAAACCGAGTTGTTTTTTTATATGACTGAACTGGCTTTCTGTGTGGTTTGTGCAGTCTTGGTTTTTTGGAAAATAATCCAATGGCCTAGGGTGGGAAGTTGGTGGTTGTTGGTATATTTATGCATCGTTCCAGCCTTCATTGATAGGGCATTTCATCTTTTTTACTTTGTATGGCAAAAGAAGGTGATGGAAGGGACATGGAAAAAATCCTTTGTTGTCATCCTGTCAATTGTTCTGGGTGTGATATTAACAAATCTGATTAATCAAAAGGCATCCTTATGGGCTATGGAGAGATTTCAGGACAATTATCAACCACTGGTCGAATACCTTCAAAATGATTTACATAATGATTCAAATTATATTTGCAAAAGTCTGGAAACATTTATCAGCGAGCGACACCTGCAAGGAAGAGAAAGTCCGAAAGCCCTTTATTTCAAAGGCACACACTTTATTTTAGAATTTTTAGGCAATTCTATAGATATTGATGGAAGCAGCATTTACT
>Ga0256829_1000375_pt1 | contig 47351 bp, 57 predicted proteins | sample 131447metaG_FD_185979 | JGI IMG/M metagenome (GOLD analysis project Ga0256829, IMG submission 185979) | Hydrothermal vent microbial communities from Lau Basin, Pacific Ocean - 131-447 | ecosystem: Environmental > Aquatic > Marine > Hydrothermal vents | place: Pacific Ocean: Lau Basin | collected... | reverse complement strand
AGAGACACTCCTTCACATCATAGATACCCTACTTACACAAAAAGAGTCCTCTAAGGAAACTGATCTTCAATGGTTAGAAACTTTTAAAGACTATAGGGCTTAATAAACAAGTCTTGTTTATTATTAGTTTACTAAATCTATTGTATAATTTTACAAATAAAAAACAATAGGAACTAATTATGGGCAATATAGATCTTGTACAACTCACTCAACTCACTAAAAAATTAACTGCTATGGTAGTTGAAGACGAAAAAGTTACAAATGAACTTTTAAGTTCTACTTTTAAAAACTTTTTTTCTGATGTCACATCATGTTTTGATGGAGATGAAGCATTGGCTCAATACAATAAGCATAATCCGGATATTGTTTTTGTTGATATCATCATGCCTGGTATGGATGGAATCGAACTCTCTCGTAAGATTCGTGCTATCAACCCTTCTCAAATAATCATTGTTATCTCCGCAAGTAATGATATTGAAAAGATTTCTGAATCTATCGAGGTTGGGGTCAATAGCTTTATCCAAAAACCGATAGATACAAAAAAGATCATAGAGCTTCTCAGTGGAATTACTGCTATGATCTCTAAAAAGCGTAAAATTGAAACAAAAACATTTTCTATCTCTTTACCTCTAGATCTATATGACTTAGTAAATGAAAATGCTAAAGAGGAAAGTATCTCTAAGAATGCTGTTATTATTAGAGCACTTCGTAGTTTTTACGAGTCAAGAACATAATTGAATGAGTCAAATTTATGATGCTTTAAGTAAAGCATCACTATAATTTCGGCTCAACAAATGAATGGCCCCGTCGTCTAGCGGTTAGGATCCATGGTTTTCATCCATGTCACAGGAGTTCAATTCTCCTCGGGGTCACCAACACTTACACCTTTTAACTCCCTATTTTATGGCACTTCAAACTTTAAGTTTTCTCTGGGTCACACTTTGGGTCACATTTCTTATTCATTTTTTCTACTTTTTCCGTATATCACTGCCCTACTCTTTTAAACATTATGCCTGCCAAATTACTGGGGTAATGGCAGTCCCGATGTAGCTATGCTACGGGGGTTCTGGGTGGGTGGGTTCAGAGAGCAACGAATGAATCCATCAGGCTGATAATCTTATGGAATAAACTTTGTGTGAGTGACTAGATGTCACTTATACAGAGGTTACGGAGTATTATAAACGCAACCGTGTGTGTTTATTAACAGAGTGAGACCGTGGCTCACGGAGGAGTAAGAAAAAAAGTCATCTTCAATTATATTAGTAATATTATCTATATATTATGATGAGGGGGGGGGTGTGTCCTTTTCTGTTCTATGTAAGTAGTTGTAATAGTACCATCACACAAGAAAAAAATATATGCTTATAAAATTATTAGTATTGAGTTAGTCTTGAGGTATTTTTAAATACTCTTAATTGAGATTTTTAATTACTTGAAGATATTAAATCAGTGATACTGCACTCAAGGATATAAGCTATTTTATAGAGATGTTCTAAGTTGAAGTGTTGCTTCTTTAGATAGAGTTCTGCTTGTGATACTAAACCTACTGACTTATGCCCTAGTGCTTGTGAGAGTTGTAGTTGTGTGTAGCCTTTGAGCTCACGATACTTTTTAACATTCATACCGATTTGTTTGTAAAAGTTATCTATGGCTTCACTTGGTAACTCATCAGCATTTTTCAAGTAACTGCACCTCTTTATAGTAGTTGATGCATTTTAGGATGTTGGAGTAATTAGTTCAAATAGTAATAGCTAGTTACACTTTTATACAATTGTGGTTATTTTAATTTTAATTACTACATTTTGCTATTTATTTAAGTTTAAAACTATATTATTATTCTATCAACTAATGATTTTAGTTGAATTTTATTTAAAGGTAAAAAATGAAGAAAAGTTTAGTTTTTGTAAGTTTATTAGCTATAGGCACTACAAGTGCAATGGCAGATACATATGTTGGTGTTGATTATGGAGCGAATGCAAATACACAAAAAGCAAGTGGAGGTTCTACAGTCTCTAGATCAAACAAATACAGTGATTTCTCTTTCAAAGTAGGCAGTGGTACTGATGGCGATTGGAAAAGTCAATTCAGAATTTCAAGCATATCTTATGATAAACCAATATTTGATGCTACACACAAAACATTAATTGAGTTTGGTGGCGATGTAATTAAAGAATTTACAATTGATAGCGTAAAAAATTTATATCCTTATGTTAAGATTGGTCTAGGTTTTGGTTCTATGAGTGTTGATGGCTATAGTAAATCGTCAATTGCAGAAGTTTCTTTTAATGCTGGTGTAGGTGTATCGTATAAAGCAATTGACCATCTTTATATTATTGGTGGTGTAGATTATGTTGGTCGAAAATGGCAAGATATTCAAGTTGATTTAGCTGGTGATACAGTATCTGTAACGGATGGTGGAGCTCAGCCTTATATTGGTGTAAATTACGCATTTTAAGGTCTAATCTATAATAAATTCTCCTTGTCTATAGATTAGTAACCACATTAAAGTGATTTGTATATTTTGTTATGTAAATCACTTTATATTTTTAAACTTCAAAAGGAATCACATCGTGAATAAAAGTAAAATCACATTAATACTATTAGCATTTTCTATAACATTATTTAGTGGATGTAGTACGGTTCCATTGGAACCAAAAAATGTTGCAGAAAGTGCGAAAGCTTTTAATCCTCCACCTAAAGGTGATGCAGGAATATATGTTTATAGAGATTCAATATTTGGAGCAGCTCTAAAAAAAGATATTTGGATAGATAATAAATGTCTTGGTGAATCTGCTACAAAAGTATTTTTCTATCAACCTGTAAAAGGTAATCAAGAACATGTAATTGCAACTCAATCAGAATTTTCTCCAAATAAGCTTAGTTTAAAAACAGAAAGTGGAAAAAATTACTTTGTACGACAATATATTAAAATGGGTGTATTTGTTGGTGGAGCGAATTTAGAGGTTGTAGATGCCGAAACTGCTAAAAAAGCTATTTCTGAATTAGGTATGGCAAAAAATGGAACATGTAGTAAGAGTAGTCCAAATCAATAAAATATCTTAAATTTAACCTCTACAAGCTATAATATCAAAAATAGTAAGTAGGGTTAAACTTGGGAAGTAAAAACAGAATCTATCTCGGTGTAGTAACAGCTATGATACTGCACCATCTTCGTAATACTTTCCAAAAGCCTATCTACATGAGTAAACGCATACAGACAAAGATACAAGTGAAACACCCTGATAGCTTCTGCTATACAGATAGAGTCACTTTCTCGCAACTACAAGAATATACTATAGCTTATCTACCCTACCCAAAGAGTAGCGATACATTTAACTTCATAGCATATATGCCTGAGAGTGCTATATTTGTCCTCTATGCTCTCAAAAGTGAAAAACATCATAATAGCTGTATAACTATATTTAAACTTCGTAAGAGTACTCTAAAGAAGTATTATGGTGGTGTTGATTTTGTGTTAATGAGAAATGAGTATAAAAAAATAATTGAAGAGTATATAAACTAAGTCCAGTGACCAAACTGGAATCTCTTAACCTTATCGCTATCATCCCTGATAGTGGGTATCTATCACTATTGACTTTAACTGCGATCTGCTTTTAAAGTTGTAAGCGTATGGAAGGTCAATCTCCACCTCTTAGTTATGTAAAGGTATTGTAGCATAAAAATATTTGCTTTGTTCTTATATCATTACTGATACTTGTACATCTTAAGTTTCTTAGTTAGACAATTAGACACACCCACCCCGTGAAAAATATTTAATTCTCTCATAGAGTGGTTGTCTAACTGTCTAACTAGCTAATCTAAAAATTATAGTAATATAGGGCTTAGATATAGATAAATACTTTAAGATATAGAATCAAGTAGAGTTCAATTCTCCTCGGGGTCACCACTTCTTTTTTCACAAGTCCTATTTTTCATTTCAACTTTTTAGTTACAAGAGAGTTTACCACTTTTGGATTTGCTTTACCATCTGTAGTTTTGAGTACTTGCCCAACAAAAAACCCTAGAAGTTTCTTGTTCCCTGCTTTAAACTTAGCAACATTATCTGGATTATTTGCAATAATTTCATCAATTATTGGTAAAATTTTAGCTGGGTCACTTATCTGGATAAGCCCTTTATCTTCAACTATCTTTGTGGGATTTTCTCCTGTTTTAGCCATTTGCTCAAATATCTGTTTAGCAATTTTATTTGAAACGATCTCATTATCAATCATTTTAACAAGCTCAGATATTTGCTTGGCGTTGAATTTTAGCGTATCTTTTTGTATCTGTTTTAACTCTCTTGCAACTTCGTTTGCTACAATATTAGCTAAAGCAACGGGACTGTTAAGTGTAGTTAGAGTTTCTTCGTAAAAATTGGATAATTTTTCATCACGAGCAAGGGTGTTGGCTACTTCATTGTTTAATCCTAAGTTGACAGTATATCTATTGAACAATGCTTGTTGTTTATTGCTCATAGCTACCACTTCACCATCTATCTGTACTTTTTTAGTTTGAGGCTTATTAGATGTGTTGCTAATGGTTTTTTTCTTTTTGTTCCAAGAATCTTTAAGACCTACTATTTTATTGAACACGGGGTTTTCATCTGTATAATCAATAGGATCAGCATAAAAGTACCCTTCTCTTTCAAACTGAAATCTCTCATCAAATTTTTCAGTTATTACAGCAGGCTCAATAAGAGCATTTTTGATAACTTGCAAAGAATTAGGATTTATATCTTTTAACCCATCTGGGGCTTCATCTTTAAATAATCTGTCATAAAGTCTTACCTCTATTGTTTTAGCTTGTGTTGCATCTACCCACTGGATAGCACTTTTAACTTTGATGTCACTGGTATCAAATCCACTTTTTGACTCTGGATAATACTCTGCTTTTATCTCACTAATATTGCCATTAGCATCTTTTATAATCTCCTTGCAACTAATGATATAAGCATGTTTGAGCCTTACTGGTTGCTCAGGTGTTAAACGATAATAGCCTTTTGGGGGTTGCTCCATAAAATCACCACGATCAATATAAATCTCTTTTGAAAAAGGTATCTCTCTTAAACCATCCTTAGCTATATCATCTGGGTAATATGGTGCATTAATGGTCTCCCTACCCTCATAATTTTCTATTGTTATCTTGAGTGGATCAAGGATACACATAACACGAGGTGCTTTTTTGTTCAAATCATCTCTAATGCAAAATTCAAGCTGTGAGACATCGACCATAGAGTTAGCTTTTGCTACACCTATTTGACTACAGAAAGTTAAGATAGATTCTGGAGTATAACCTCTCCTTTTGTATCCAGCAATAGTTGGAAGACGAGGGTCATCCCAGCCGCTTACTTGCCCACTTTCAACTAATTCTAAAAGCTTTCTTTTGCTCATAACTGTATAGTTGATATTGAGTCGTGCAAATTCATGTTGATTAGGGCGTGGCAATTCAACCCCAAGAGTCTCTAATACCCAATTGTAAACATCACGATTATTTTCAAATTCTAGTGTGCAGATGGAGTGAGAAACCCCCTCAATGTAGTCGGATAAACAGTGGGCAAAATCATACATAGGATAAACAGACCACTCATCCCCTGCCCTAAAATGATGGGCATGTTTGATACGGTATAAAAGTGGATCTCTCATCTTCATGTTGTCAGCACACATATCAATCTTGGCTCGAAGAACATGCTCACCCTCTGCAAACTCTCCCTTTTTCATCCTTTCAAAAAGGTCAAGATTTTCTTCAATGGAACGCTTAGCATACTTACTTCGCTTTCCATCCTCTGTGACACTACCTCTATACTCACGAATCTCATCTTCGCCAAGGCTATCAACATAAGCTTTGTCCATTTTGATAAGCTCTACAGCATAATCGTACAACTTAGGAAAATAATCAGAGGTAAAGCACACACTCTTACCCCAGTTAAATCCGAGCCACTCTACAGCATCTTTTAAGGCTTCTACATACTTAGTATCTTCTGTAGTTGGATTTGTATCATCCATTCTAAGATTACAGTGTCCTTGATAATCATTGGCGATTCCAAAATTTATAACGATTGACTTAGCATGTCCAATGTGTGGAAATCCATTTGGCTCAGGGGGGAACCTTGTAACAATTTCTTTATATTTGCCTGATTTTAAGTCATTTTCAACTATTGTGCGTAAAAAATCTTTGCTCTTACTCATTATGATTAAACCTTTTTGATGTATTTTAGCAAATTAGAGCTTTAGTAATCATATTTATGGGGTTTATTAGCTAAAACTTGATAAAATCTCAAAAAAATTATTATGCAGGAAAATGAATGCTAAGATTTGCTTTTAGCCCTACTAGCGATATAGACATTAGGGATTTAAGAGTTGCCCTTTTAAATTATATTGTCTCTTGTCAAAAGAATGAAGAATTTATTGTCAGAATTGAAGATATGGATAAAGACAAAGGTATAGATGATAAAGACAAAGAGAATCTTGGTATATTAGATCTCTTTGGAATTAAATACTCCCAAACTATCTACCAAAGTGAAAATATCCGTTTTCATACGGCTATGGCACTCCAACTTATCCATGAAAAAAAGGCTTTTAGTTGCTTTTGCTCCCCTGAATGGTTAGCAACAAAAAAAGCTGAGGCTAAAACAAACAACCAACCTTATAAATATGATGATGCCTGTGCAAATCTTCCAGCAGAGCTTGTTATAGACAACACAAACCCTTTTACGGTAAGAGTGAGAAGAGCAACTGAGGATACTGAAAGCTTTATTATTATGCAACAAGACAAAAGACCAACTTATGATTTTTCTTGTGCTATTGATGATATGCTGAGTGACATCTCTATTATTGTTTGTAAAGAAAACTACAGAGAAAATATTGAAAAACAAGACTACATTAGAACTACATTGCAATACGATAAACAAATACAATATATCTATCTTCCAACTATCATGAGTGATGATGCTGTGAGTGTAAAGTGGCTTTTAGAGGAGGGTTTTTTACCAGAAGCAATTTCAAATTATTTAATATCAATGGGGCTTGATGAAGCAATTAAAGATCTAGATATCAATGACCTATCCCCCCTCCCTTTCCGTTTTGACATAGAGATGTTAAAAAATATAAATCAAAAATATCTAAAAATGCTTAATGCAAAAGAGCTCTCAAGATATGTTGGTTTTGCCGATGAAGAGATTGGTGAGCTAGCAAAAATATACTTAGAAGATATAAGCACGACTAAAGAGCTTAAAGCTAAAATAGCACTGATATTTGCTCCAAAAAATATCCCTGAAGAGTTTAGCAAACAATCAGAACTTATTATAAAAATCATCAAAGAAGCACCCTATTTTGACCAGTACGATGGTTTTCAAAATCATATTATGGAAAAGTCTGGACTCAACGGTGATGAGTTGCTTAAAACACTTTCTTTAGTGTTGACGGGCAGTAGCAATGGTGTAGATCTTGTAAAGATTTATAAATATATCAAAAATTATATTGGGGAGATAGTAAAATGAGTGTTATTATGGAGATTGTACAAGGTTTAGGTAATATTTTGCTTAGTTTAGTCAATGTGTATATTTGGGTTATCATTGCAACTGCTCTTATGAGTTTTATCAATCCTGACCCTTACAATCCTATTGTTCAGTTTTTATATCGTATAACTAACCCTGCGTATATCTTTGTAAGAAGATATATCCGTACAGATTTTGGTGGTCTTGATTTAGCGCCACTAATTATTATTATTGCCCTGCAAATAGTTACTGTGGTGTTCAGCTCCCTCCTCTACTCTCTTCATTAGATTGCACTTAACTATTGTTCGTCTTTTTGATACTTTAATGAAGCCGAATCAAACTGATTGTTTTCGAGGTTCAAAGTAAGTGTTTCTCCCGCTGCATCGAATGATACTAGATAATATTGATTCCATTTATTTTTAGAAGCACTTAAGTGTGAAAATCTATTTTTTGGATTTAATTTTTCTAATTCTAGTGGGGGGTTTCCATTAAGTGTTATATGTAAGGTATTGTTATTTTCATTATTTTGAGTGAGGGGTTGCTCTTTTTTTAGATACATATATATATAAAAGTACTCATTACCGTTATAAAGCTTAGGATAGATATTGTTGAGATATAAAGCATTGAAAGCACCTACTGTGTTTTTCCCTTGAGTAATTTTGCTTCGTTTAAGAGATGTGATACTCCGTTTCTGTTCTTCATCCATTGAAAATTCAGAAAAAGCATTTTGATGGGAGCAAGCATTTAAAAAAAATAGTAAAAATAAAGATATTAAGATTTTCATAGCGAAATTATAACTTATTAAACAACTTTTTAAGTGTCTATTTTGTATAATCTCTTTAAAAAAGATAGGTTCTATGAAAAAAAGACTAGCAGTGGCTTTCACTGGCCCCTCAAATAGTGGTAAGACTACACTTATACTAAAAGTTGCACGAAAACTAATTCATGAAAGAAACCTTGAAGTAGCTATTATAAAACACGATCCAGGTGATAAAGCGCGTTTCGATGTAGCTGGAAAAGATAGTTATAAGTTTAGTGACACAGGTGCAGAGGTTATTGTAACCTCGCCTACTCGGACTACTTACTTTTCTCAAAGACAAAAAGAACTCGATGAGATGATTAAACTTTTTAATGACTTTGACATCTTACTTGTTGAAGGACTAAAAAATCTCCCTCTACCTCGTATTGGCATCTTTAGAGATGAGCTAGATAGTGATTATTTCGACTATATGGATGCTTTAGCAATAGATGAAAGCATAGATCTAAAGCAGTATGATTTACCAAAAAAAGTAAAGATATTAGATTTGAACAATTGTGAAGATGTAATATCTTGGATATTAAAAAATGCAAAGGAAGTCTAAAAATGACAGATATATTTGAGGCGATACAAAAAACAGCTATAAGGATTAAAAAAGCGATAGATGTTAAAGATTTTGGTTACTCTTCACAAGAAAATAGTTCTGGTGAAACGCAACTTCAACTCGATATCAAGTGTGATATGATTGTTGAGGAGGAGTTTTCTAAGGTTTCTTCTATCCATACGATAGCAAGTGAGGAGAAAGAGGATGCGATGCTCTTGCATGAAGATGGAAAATATTTCATTGCTTATGATCCTCTTGATGGCTCATCTTTGGTTGATGTAAATCTTAGTGTCGGATCAATTTTTGGGATCTATGACGGGGCTTTTGAAGCACAAAAGATGGTAGCATCGTGTTATGTCGTATTTGGTCCACGAGTAGAGATGGTTTTTGCTCACAACAAAACAAAAATGCACTTGCTTCAGGGAGATACTTTCGAGTTTGTTAAAGAGATCCATCTTAACGAAAAAGGCAATCTTAATGCACCTGGTGGAACACAGCAAAACTGGACTCCATATCATAAAGAGATGGTAGATAGTTTTTTTGCTGAGGGTTATCGCCTAAGATACTCAGGGGGGATGGTTCCTGACCTGCATCAGCTTCTACTCAAAGGTGGTGGACTCTTTTCATACCCAGCTACAAGCGACAAACCAAACGGCAAACTTCGTAAACTTTTTGAGGTTTTTCCTTTTGCTTTTGCATACATGAAAGCTGGAGGAGAAGCGATTGATGGGACTCAAGACTTATTGAGCTTAGGGTGTAGTCATATCCATGATACTTCCCCTTGTTTTTTTGGGTCTAAATATGAAATAGCAAGAGTAAAAGAAGTTTATGCAAATCGCTAGTGAAGTAGAACTTGATAAGTTTGAACTCCATCTTCAAAGCATGATTCAAAAACTGCAGTCATGCCAAAAGGAAAAAAATATGAAAAGTTGTTCTAGCTGTGAACATTACTTTTCATGTCAATTACGAAATGACTATGTAAAGTCAGTATATAACAGTATGTCTAAAGGCGATACTGGCGGGTTTGAATTTTAAAATTATAAAACAAGGAAATAGATTTTGAGTAAATACATAACAACACCTATATATTATGTTAATGGTGAGGCACATATTGGGCATGCCTATACAACATTTATAGCAGATTCAGTTGCTAGATATGAACGGCTTAAGGGCGAGAAAACTTTCTTTTTAACAGGAACTGATGAACATGGTCAAAAGATAGAAGAGTCAGCACAAAAAAATGGCAAACCTACTCAAGAATTTGCAAATGAGATAAGTGCTACTTTTAAAAATCTTTGGGATGATTTTGAAATAAGTTACGATAAATTTATCCGTACGACAGATGAAGAACATAAAGTTGGTGTTCAAAAAGCTTTTGAGACAATGTATGCCAAAGGCGATATCTATAAGGATTTTTATGAGGGGCACTACTGCGTAAGTTGTGAGACATTTTTTCCTGAAACTCAGCTTGTTGATGGTGAGTTTTGTCCAGACTGTGGAAGAACTACCAATATTGTAAAAGAGGAAAGTTACTTTTTTAGACTCTCTAACTATGAAGATAAACTTTTAGCATATTATGAAGAGCATCCAGATTTTGTTTTACCTCGCTCAAGAATCAATGAGGTAAAAAATTTCGTCGCAGGTGGACTTCGTGACCTTTCAGTAACTCGAACATCTTTTACTTGGGGTGTCAAGATGCCAAAGTCGATGAATGATGATAAGCATGTTATGTATGTTTGGTTAGATGCACTACTTAACTACATCACAGCTTTAGGGTATGGAAAAGATGGGAAAAATATGGATTTTTGGCCTGCTTCAACGCAGTTTGTAGGTAAAGATATCCTTCGTTTCCACGCTATCTATTGGCCAGCTTTTTTAATGAGTTTAGATCTCCCACTTCCTAAGCATATTGGTGCACATGGTTGGTGGACAAGGGATGGCGAAAAGATGAGTAAATCAAAAGGAAATGTTGTCGCTCCAAAAGAGGTTGCAGACTTATATGGTGTAGAAAACCTACGATACTTTATGCTTCGTGAAGTTCCTTTTGGTCAAGATGGTGATTTTTCTCAAAAAGCATTTATTGACAGAATCAACTCTGAGTTAAGTAACGACCTAGGAAATCTTCTTAATCGCATCATCGGTATGAGTGGTAAGTATTCTGATTTTAATATTGATTCTAAAGATGTTGAGGAGTATCACTCTAAAGAGCTCTCTAGTATGAATAAAATTCTTGATTCTCTTGATATATTTATGCAAAACATGCAAATGCATCGCTATTTGGAAGAGTTGTGGAAACTCTTTTCTATTGGAAACAAGGCAATAGAAGAGCATGCTCCATGGGTTAAAATGAAAGAGGGGAAAAAGGAAGAAGCTTTAGCTACTGTTGCTTTAGTAGCAAACATCCTTGCTCGTGCTTCTATTATGCTTCATCCTGTTATGCCAAACACTACAAGTACGATTGCAGATGCTCTTAGTTTTACGATAGACAATGAAAGCTACAAAAAATTTATTTTAGAGAAACAACTTTTAAGCTCTTTTGTGATTAAAAAAGTTCCACCACTTTTTCCTCGCATAGAGGAGCCTTTAATGCAAGAAGCACCAAAAGCTGAGCCAAGTAAACCTAAAGAGGAATCTAAAGAAACAGCTCAAGAGGCTGACAATCTCATAGAGATAGGTCAATTTTTTGAAACCTCTTTGAAAGTTGGAACTATCATAGAAGCCGAGGAAGTTCCAAAAAGTAAAAAACTTTTAAAACTACAAGTTGATCTAGGTGAAGAGAGACCAAGGCAAGTGATAGCTGGTATCAAAGAATTTTACTCTGCTGAGGAACTTGTAGATACACAAATTTGTGTCGTTGCAAATCTCAAACCTGCAAAACTTATGGGGATGATGAGCGAAGGTATGCTTTTAGCAGCCAAAGATGAGGATGGATTGTGTTTAGTTCGTCCAGAGAAACCTAAAAAATCTGGTACGCCTATTGGATGAGACTTGAAAATCTTTTAGCTCTCATTGATGCAAGACTGACAAATGAGCCCTGTGTTAATAGTTTTGAAAATATTGTTTTTGAAGCACATAGAGTTAAAAGAGGTGACCTTTTTATTGCTAACTCTATCTTAGATATAGATCTAGCAGTAAAAAATGGAGCGTATGGGATATTATATGATCAAACCACTTCCATAACAGATGATGAAATAGCATGGATATATGTTAAAAACCTTCAAAAAGCCTTAGATAAACTTCTGCGTTTTAGACTTATAGAAAATGAAATCATCGCGTATAGGTGTGATGAGATTGTCTTTAAACTTGCTTCTCAAATCACGACAGATGATAACTTTGTTGTGGTAACTTTGGATGACTCAAAAGTATTTAGACAACTTTGGCAATTACAAAACAGAACAATTTTACTCTTTTGCCCTACCCTTCACAATGAAAATATATTTACAAATATCAAATCACTAAACAGCACAATCAATAAAAATATAGAGATTATTGAGCAAACTCTTTTTGAAACCTCTTTTATATACAATGATAAATATTATGAGAGGGAGTTGATCTCTCCATTTTTCATCCCTTATTTGGAAGAACTGTTTCACCTATATGAAAGTTTAAATATAAACTATAGATTAAGAAAATTTCATACCATAGACAACTTTGAGGCAGTGTTTACAAACAAAAAGTTACAGATAAAAGAGTTTGGAACTAGCGACAAAGTCTTAATCTTTGAAAAAAATAGTTCATTAATTCAAAAAGAGATAGATTTTTTACAAAATAAAGCTTCTTGGGCAAATATTGTATATCTCTTACCAAAGAATATTTATGTACCAAATGAAAATAATGTCATTAGATATGAAAATAGTGATGAGATTTTAACTACTCTTAAAAAAAGCAAGTTTCATTTTGCCCTCGTAGTAGGTGTTTCAAAGTCTATACTCAACAAAAAAACTAACAATAGCGTAAAAACATTATTTGATATCTAAGGAGATACAAAATGAACCGTAGAAAATTTTTAACAACCACAGCTTTAGCTACATCCTCATTAGCCATCAGTGCTTGTAACGACTCCAATAGACAGGCAATAGACTATTCAAAACATCCACAGAAGCACTCTTTAGATGCAAAAAATGTCAATATAAACAAAAATAAAAAAATAGTGATTAAACTTGCTACAAGTTGGCCTGCACATTTTCCCATTATGGGAACAGGGGTAGAACAGTTTGCACAAAGACTCAAGGATGTCAGTGGAGGTTCTTTGGAAGTAAAGGTTTATCCTAAGAATGTTCTTATTCCTGCCTTGGCTGTTTTTGATGCGGCTTCAAGTGGTCAAATCGATGCTTTTCATTCAGGACCTTATTATTGGAAAGGAAAAAATTCTGCCTTTTCTCTTTATAGTGGTTTCCCATTTGGTTTTACAGCTGAGGAGATTAACGCTTGGATGCTTTATGGTGGTGGATACGAACTATGGCGTGAACAATACGCTAAATACAATCTTTACCCATTTATGGGAGGTAATACTAATATTCAAATGGGTGGATGGTTTACAAAACCAATAAAATCTCTTAAAGATTTGCAAGGTCTTAAGATGCGGATACCTGGGCTTGGTGGAGAAGTGTTTTCAAAGCTTGGTGTCAACCCTATTCTTTTACCTGCGGGAGAGATATATACTTCCCTTGAAAGAGGTGTGATAGATGCAACAGAATGGGTTGGTCCAGCATTAGATATCAAGATGGGGTTTTACAAAGTAGCACCGTATTATTATTCTGGATGGCATGAGCCTGGTTCTATTTTAGAGCTAACTTTCAATAAACAATTTTGGAATAAACTTTCCTTTGAACACCAAGTTATGGTAGAGATGGCTACAAATGAACTCAACTCCAACATGACCTATGAGTTTTATGCTAAAAATATTGTAGCCTTAGAGAAGCTTCAAACTCTTGGGGTTAAACTCAGTATTTTTCCTGATGATGTTGTCGCTAAAGGGAAATTAGCTTTACAAGAAGTGCTTCGTGAGCTAAGTGCTAAGAATGAAGACTTTAAAGTTGTAAATGCATCGGTTTCGAGGTTTTTACGCCTTTCAAAACAGTGGACTGAGATCGGCTTAAAACAATTTTTAAATGTAAGATAAATCATTCAAATACTATACGAGATAGCAACTCTTTAGCTTTGGCACTATAAGGTATGTAAGTTTGAACAAGGGTGTGAAATTGTTTTGAATGATTCATATGCACAAGATGTGCCAACTCATGAGCAATAACATAATCCACGCATATATCAGGTGTTTTTACCAGCTTTTTATTGAGAGTAATAACTTTTGTTGAGCTACAACTTCCCCACCTACTTTTCATTTTTCTAAATTTTAGTTCACTATATTGTAATCCCATTTTTTTTGCAAAGTGTTCAACTCTTTTGATTAATATATCTTTTGATTTTTGGGAGTGAATGCCATCAAGATTAAAGATAAGAGGAGGATGACTTAGAGTGCTTTGTATTTTTTTTCTTATCCAAACCTCTTTTTTGAGTAAAAGATTATGTATATAAGTTGATGAGACTTGGGGTGTTTTTAAAATTATGTTTGCTTTTTTATCTATGCTAATATAACTATTTTTAAGTTGAGGCTTACAAATATGTGTTATTTGTAACTCTTTGAAATTGAGGTTAGTGTTTATACTTGATCGGATCTTGTACCCCTGCTTGTTTAAAACCATTGAGTCTAAGTCTGCAACTATCACAAACTCCACAGGCTTCCTCTTCATCTTGGTAACAACTCCATGTAAGATGCAACGGCACATATAGATCAAGTGATTTTTGAACAATTTGTGATTTTTTCATCTCCACTAAAGGCATATGGATAGTGATGTTTGTTGTCTCTTTTGTCCCTAGATTGATGCTCTCTTGCATGCTTTGTATATAGCTTTTCCTACAGTCAGGGTAGCCACTACTATCCTCTTCCACCACACCTATACTTATGATATTAGCACCCTCTTTTTCAGCAATAGCCGCTGCCATACTTAAAAAGATACCATTTCTAAAAGGGACATAGGTGACAGGAACTCCCTCTCCTATCCCTCCTGTCGGAATATTTATGTTTTTATCCACTAAGGCAGAGGCCCCAAGTTGTGAAAAAAAGTCCAAATCAAGAACATATTGCTCTTTAACATCAAGAGCATTGCATACACTTTCAAAACACTTAAGCTCTTTTTTTTGTGTCCTTTGATGATAATTGAAATGAACACCAATTATCTCATATCCATCTTGCTTCATCATATAAGCACTCAAAGTAGAGTCCATTCCACCACTCATAATGCATACTGCTTTTTTAGTCGTTGTATTCATTGATCTCAATCACCTCTTTATTAAATAGTTTGTATGATAGCGATTGGTGCGTTAAAAACACTTGAATTTATTTATTAAGCTGTTAGAAAGAGATTTTTAATTACTATATAGTAAATTATATAGTAGGATTTAGTATGAAACCTAAAGATGAGATAACACGCAGTTTACTAATAGATAAGACCACATGGGAGGATGCGATGTTGTATTCAAGGAATAGATATAAAATGAGCCTAAGCAAAGTGATCGAATCATTGCTTAAAGAGTGGTTAACAAAAGAAAAAAGAAAACCACTAGATAATGAAAAACAGGGTAAATTTTTTGACTAACTGTTATTGATATTATCTAATATAAGCCTTGTTATTGGGAAGTTTTTCATCAAAGTCTAACAAAACTAACACTGATTTTTTATTCATTTTTCTTGCAAAATCAGTGGCATTAAAGCCTTTAGACTCTTTTATGTCTTTATTGGCACCTTTTTCTAAAAGCATTTTTACAATCTCTACTCTTCCATAACTTGAGGCACACATAAGAGGTGTAAAACCACTTTTTCTTTTAGTTCCATCTACATCTATTCCTTGTTCAATCATATATTGAACCATCTCTATATTGTTATATGTGATAGCCATATCAAATATACTTACACCCTCATTATCAAAATCATATATATCCGCACCATTTTCAATAAGGAGTTGTAGCATATCAAAATCACAATGATGTCTTAATGCATTTGCAAGCACTGATTCTCCGCTTTGTGTTTCTTCATTGAGGTCTGCTCCCTCTTTAATGTAAAGTTTTGCAGCGATATAGTCGTTGTTTTTAAATATTTCAAGTATTTTATTCATAACAACAGTATATACAAAGACTTATTAGTAATTTTTTAATATAATTCGCTATTAAAAAATTAAAGAGAGAATTTATGGAAATTATACAAACAGCAGATGCTTTTAAAGCACTTATCGAAGATATTAAATCATCAACTAAAGACTACACTGATCCTTTGGCTTTTGGTATTTGTAGAGTGGATTTAGGACAGCTTAATATTGAAAAAACCCTTCAAGCTACCTACCCACTTATAAACTGGGATGAAAATTTTGGTAGTGCTGCAATATTTGTTAGAGCACTTGAAGAACAAGGAGTAAAAATTGATTTTAGTGAAAACGAAGCTGTATTTACAATTAATGTAGAATTTTTAAAGAACTGTTTAAATGCATTTAGCCCTTATGCTAATGAAGCGTATGGAGATGCACATAAAAATATCCAAGTTGTCTCGGCACTCTATAATCAGATCATGAACAATGGCTCCCTAGAAGGTGAATTTAAAGTCGTCTTTATCTTTAATGATGCTCCTCTTGAAAGTGTAGAAGCAAGTTATCTAAAACTTTATGCTCTATCTCAAGCGAAAGTAGGACTTCGTGAAATTTGTTTAGATGGTGCTTTTGGTGCACTTGCAAATGTTGCTTGGTCAAATGGACAACCAATAGAACTAGAGTATCTACGAGAGTTTGAGATAGAGTTAAAGCTTGCAAATGAATATCCACACATTGATTTTGTAGATAAATTTCCGAGATTCTTACAGCATATTATTCCTGCAGACAATACCCGTATTTTGGATACTTCAAAAGTTCGTTTTGGAGCACAACTAGCAGCTGGAACTACTGTTATGCCTGGTGCTTCATACATCAACTTCAATGCTGGTACAACAGGCTCTGTAATGGTAGAGGGTCGCATATCTTCTTCTGCTATCGTAGGCGATGGCTCAGATGTTGGCGGTGGTGCTTCTATACTTGGTGTTTTAAGTGGAACTGATGGCAATCCTATCTCCATAGGAAAAAATTCACTTTTAGGAGCTAACTCAACTTGTGGTATCCCTCTTGGCGATGGGTGTATTATTGATGCTGGTCTTGCTATTTTAGAGGGGACAAAGATCGCTATCTATCCAGAACAACTTGTCAAAATCATGGAAGTCAATACTAATGCCAATATGAAAGGTGAAATCTTCAAAGGAAAACAACTTTCTTTTTTTAACGGTATCCATTTTAGACAAAACTCTTTAACAGGGGAGATAACAGCTTCTCGCTCAACTAGAGAGATTAAACTCAACGCTGATCTACATTAAACTTCTTTGCCTAAGTTGTTTTATGCAACTTAGGCAAACTTAACGAGATAATATATTGATGCTTTGAATATTTCGCAAAATCTCTGCATCCTTATCGTAGTCAATTCGATGTGAACCTACTTTAAGTGTGCTAAAGATAGCTTTACCTATAACAAACCTACCCTCTTTAAAATTTTTCTTAGTCTTTATCCCCCACAAATTATGAAAAGCCACTATCTTATTTTTATGTATGCCTACGAAAAGTAGGATATGCCCTTTTTTATGAAGGAGTGTTTTAAAGGGTACTGCTTGTTTTTTTATAAGTTTTATCTTTGCATCCTCACTAAGATGTCCTACTTTTATTATTTTTCCTTTTTTTGCTTGTTGAGAAGAGTTTCTCGGTAACCATAAACCAAAAGGGGTATAGAAATCTCTTAGGGTTGAGGAACAATCCCTTTGCTCATAGATGCCACCCCAGCCATATTTGGATTTTGATATTTGATCCATGATAGAGATGATATTTTTATTTGAAAAAGGGATAATACCCTTACTCGCAATTTTTTTGGATATTTTTGATTTTAGATAGAAGGGTTTTAGCCCTTTATATGATGTTACAGTAAGAACAGTATAACCATCCTCATCCTCATCAACAAGAGGCAACACCATGCCGATTCTGGACTTAAATAAAAACACTCCATCTGTATCATAGATGGGTACTCCATCTTTTAAAAGAAATATTTGCTTTGCTTTTTGCCAAATTTTTGTATATTTTTTATTAACAATAACTATCTCTTTCACTTTTACCCAGCCACCTGTGAAACTTGTAAAGATATAAGCCCACTCCTTGTCTTTAGAATAATGAGAGATTAAGATAGGTTTGTTTGCACAGACAGTGGAATTTTGCATATAATCAAAAGGGAAACCTTCCCCAGCCTGAGATGGATCATGAAGCAAAGGTTTCGATGTAGGGAAAGCTCTAATGTTTAGAAGTCCTAAGGTTAAAGCATTTTTGTGAATACTTTTATATTGATCAAAATTCGCATTATCTTTCATTTCTATAAAGAAATTTTCAGTTAAAGGTTGGAGATTTTCACCATAACTCCCCCCAACTTTGTAAGCACGAAAAGGCCACATAACAGTTTCTTTTGTATCTGAGGGCATTTTTAACCAAGCTCTGAAATAGTTTTTTTCATAATTATCTTGTGTAACTTTTAAAGGGGAGACAATGATATTTTTCAGATAGCTTTGTGCATTTTGAGGTATTTTTTGTAAATCATATATACCTAAATTTGAGTTTTCTGGCTTTAGCACCATTTTAGCAGGATCTGTTTTTTTGCTGCTACAGCCACCCAACCATAGACTTAACAATATTATAAATATGTATTTCATTTTCTCTCTTTTAATCTACTTCACCAAATTTACTAACAACACGACCAACAACTTCTATCTCTTGTGGTTCTAATGTTAGAGCTATATATACATCATTGTCTGATATTATATCTAGTTTACCATCAATTCTTTTTTGGACTCTCTTGATAAAAAGCCCAGATTCAGTTCTTAGAGTAAATACACCCCCTCTTTGCAAATCTGTTTTAGCTCTATTGATAAATACTATGTCATTGTAACTAAATGTAGGCTCCATTGAGTCACCAGTTACTCTAATTGCTTCAATATTTTTTAACTCTTTTTCCCCACCAAGTATCTGGGCAAATTCATAAGGTATACTGATGCTTTTATCATTTAAAACATCAACTTCTCCACCTCCTCCAGCAGAAGCATTAACACCATCAAAAAATTTAATCATATAAAATTTATTTGTAGCTTCTACTAAACTTTCTGGAGACTGTCCGTAAAGCATCCAGTTGATAGAGATGGATTTTAAAGCACAAAAATCTAAAAGCTCACTATAGGGAATTTTATTTCTTTTTTTCATCGTAGCAAAATTCATATGTGATACACCTAGAGCATCTGCAACATCTTTATCAAATATTTTTCTGCCGTTAAAATTTTCAGAAACAATAGTTTTTATCTCTTCTACGATATGAGTAAAATCATTCATAAGATCCCCTTTTATGACTTGATTATATTACTTTTTGAAGAAAATGTCAAAAAAACATGACAATTTGTCATGTTTTTAAGATTTAATTTCAAATTATCTTAAAATACAGTAATTTAACAGAAGAAAAAAGGATTAAAAATGGCAATTATTATAAAAAATGTAGAAACTTTTTTTGAAAGATTTGAAAACAGTATTGAGAGATGGGCTATTAAGATTTTTTAGAAGACCTTTTCTCTTTTGCTTCATTTTCTTCTCGCAGTGCTTCTCTTTGTGCTGATTTGTTTTTGTGGTATCCACCAAATATAAAAACCATAAACAAAACAAATAAAACCATCATTATAGTATCCATTATTGTACCCATCTATCTTCCTTTAAAATATTTAAAATTTTGTCTAATTGCATCATAAAGAACTATACCAGTGCTTATCGCTAGATTTAGACTTCTTCCTTGATCTGTCATTGGGATAGTGATGTTTTGACTCTTGTATTTTTCTAAAATATATTCTGGGATTCCTGCAGTTTCACTTCCAAAAAATATAAAATCCCCATCTTTAAATTTTGCTTCAAAATAGGGAGTATCTGTTTTAGTTGTTGCAAAATACGCATTGTCTGTAATGTCATTTTGTTCAAAAAACTGATCTATTGATTCCCAAATTTGTAAGTCAAGTTTATCCCAATAATCAAGTCCTGCACGCCTCACAGCTTTTTCATCAATATCAAAAGCTATAGGTTTAATAATATGCAAAGTTGCTCCAGCATTAACGCATAATCTCCCTATTGCTCCTGTATTGTTAGGTATTTGAGGATTTACTAGGACTAAATTAAAAGCCATATTTAGACCTCATTAGAAAATGACACTTTTATTGGCATACACAAAGATTCTATCTTCAAGGGCAAGTTTAAGTGCATGGGAGAGAACTATTTTTTCAACATCTCTACCACTTTTTTGCATATCCTTCCAACCGTAAGCATGATTAACATGGATAATCTCTTGAGAGATAATTGGTCCTTCATCAAGATTATTGTTAACAAAGTGAGCTGTAGCACCTATGATCTTCACACCTCTATCATAAGCCTGTTTGTATGGGTTTGCACCTATAAATGCTGGTAGAAATGAATGATGAATATTGATGATTTTGTTTTCATAAGCTTCAATAAATCTAGGAGTAAGGATACGCATATATTTTGCTAAAACTATATAATCTACATCATCATAATTATCAATGTGTTGCATAATTTTATCTTCATGCTCTGCTCTATCTAAATTTTCATGCGAAATACTCACAAATGGAATACCAAATTTATTGACAATAGATTCTAGTGCATCATAATTAGAGATGACAGCTAAGATATTTGCTTCAAGCTCCCCTGCTTCATGGCGAACAAGGATGTCTCCCAAGGCATGCATCTCTTTTGTTGCCATAAGGATAATATTTTTCTTCTTTGGTGCTATTACTTGAATATTTATTGTTTTAGGAAGAATAGCTTTCAGTGCATCATGGAGGATTTGTATATCTATATCTCCATCAACAACACTTCGCATAAAAAATTTACCGTTGACCTTATCTACAAACTCATTATTTGAGAGTATATTTAAATCATGTTCATAAAAAACTGTAGATACTTTGTAGACTAAACCTTTTTCATCATTCGCATCTATGAGAACTCTGTACTGCGACATTACTTACGCCCTTTTATTTTTATTAATCTTGAGTCAATAGAAGCAAGTACATACTCTAAGTAGTTGAGTGTTAAATCAACTTTTGCTTCAATATTAGTGTTGTTGGGTGCTTGAAAACCTTCAAAAAGTACAAGCATTCGCTCTCGAATAGAACCTAAAAACTGTTCTTCATCATTTGAGACAGTGGGAGTTTTTTTTATCTGTACAACTTTTTTTTCTTTTACTTCAAAACTTTCTTGTGTACGCAAAAGTGTTGATTTGCCTTTGTCTTCAATCTCTTTGAGTGTTGAGAGTATTGCATCTTCTAATTCCATCTATTACCACCTAATAGCCATCTTTCAAATTCATTTACTTCTACTTGGGATTCCATCTTAACAAAAAAATCTCTCATCTGCTCATTAACTTCAAAAAAATCTTTTCTCACGCCAGAGAGTCTTTGAATCGCGATTTTTGCTTCACTATTGCTAGCATCTTGCTTAAGAATATCTTTATAGATAGCAAGTGCTTCAACTTTAAGACCTTGAAGTTCATAAATATTTGCTAGAGTTAGAGTTTGCATCTTATTTTGTAGCGTAATTCGCTATGATTGAACCCATCTCACTTGTAGAACAGACCTCTTTTGCATCAAACTGTGCTAAATCTTGCGTTCTATAACCCTCTTTAAGGGTTCTCTTTATAGCTCTATCTATCTTGTCAGCTGCTTCACTCTCGCCAAGTGCATATCTAAGCATCATTGAAGCAGAAGCTATAGTGGCAATAGGATTTGCAATGCCTTGCCCTGCAATATCTGGTGCTGAACCATGAATAGGCTCATACACACCTATCTTTTCACCTACCGAGGCAGAAGGCAATAAGCCAATTGAGCCACAAAGCATAGATGCTTCATCACTAAGAATATCACCAAAGATATTTCCAGTAAGCATAACATCAAATTGTTTAGGGTTGAGTACCAGTTGCATCGCTGCGTTATCTACATACATATGCGTAAGTGCAACATCTGGATACTGCTCTGAAATTTCTGTCACAACATCACGCCAAAGTTGAGACACATCTAAAACATTTGCTTTATCTATAGAGCAAACTTTTTTTCCTCTTGTTTGGGCAATTCTAAATGCTTGATGTGCTATGCGTACAATCTCTTCTCTCGTATAGACCATAGTGTTCCAGCCCTTTTCTTGAGTGCGACCTTTTGGTTCACCAAAATAGATACCACCTATGAGTTCCCGAACGACCATTATGTCAACACCCTTGATAATCTTTGGTTTTAAAGAAGATGCATTGATAAGTTCATCATATACAACTGCTGGACGAAGATTTGCATAAACACCGAGTTCTTTACGAAATCTCAAAAGTCCACTTTCTGGTCTTTTTTCACGAGGCAGTGCATCCCACTTCTGTCCACCGATAGCACCAAAAAGTACAGCATCACTGTTAAGAGATTTGTTGATAGTTTCTTGAGGAAGGGGATCTCCTGTCATATCGTAAGCAATACCACCCATCAATACCTCTTCATAGTCAAAATGAAGATCGCACACAGATGCAATAGCATCGAGTACCTTTGTTGCTTCATCTATGATCTCTGGACCAATTCCATCACCTTTTATCAGTGCTATTTTATATGATTTCATCTATTTACCTTTAATTTCATTCTGTGCAAAGTTCATCAATCCACCTGCATCGATAAGTTCTTGCATAAATTCTGGGATAGGAGTAAAGTTATAACTTTTTTTTGTTGTGTTGTTGGTGATTGTACCCTCGTTCATATCTACGGTAACATCATCTCCCTCACTTATCTCAGCACTTTCTTCTAGTTCAAAAATAGGTAAACCCATATTGAAAGCATTTCTATAAAAGATTCTTGCAAAGGTTGGAGCGATAATGGCAGCAACACCAGCAGCTTTAAGAGCGATTGGTGCATGCTCTCGAGAACTTCCACAACCAAAGTTCTCACCAGCGACTATGAGATCACCCACTCTCATCTTGTTGACAAATTCAGGGTCTGCATCTTCCATCACATGTTTTGCAAGTTCTTGCGCAACAGAAGTGTTTAAATAGCGAGCTGCAATGATTAGGTCAGTATCAATATCTTTACCAAATTTCCAAACTTTTCCGTTTATATTTGCTTTTTGCATATAAAATTTCCTATCTTCTTTTTTTGGGATTATAGCGAAAAAGAGATTTTAAAGCGATAAGGAAAGCTTGTATTTGACTTTATTTTAAATGTTTTAGCCATCATATTATCTAATATAATGGCTATCTATGGGATAAATTATCTTTTGAGGTTATTTGTAGTTTGCAACATTTCATCACTCGTCGTAATGACTTTTGAGTTAGAATCATAAGCTCTCTGACCAGTAATAAGATCGGTAAGTTCAACAACTAATTCAACATTACTCAATTCTACAAAACCTTGTCTGATAGAGCCAAGACCATCTTGTGTCGCTATACCATTGACGGCTTGACCAGAACTATATGTTTCTACAAATAAATTATTCCCCAAAGAGTGAAGTCCAGCGGGGTTAATAAAGCTAGTTAAACCAATCTGCCCTATTTGTGTTGCTTGTGCTTGTCCAGGTATTACAGCGACAACAGTTCCATCTGTACCAATACTCACATTAGTAGCATTAGGGGGAATACTTATTTGAGGGAGAAGTGTATACCCATCACTGTTAACAATAGTTCCAGTTGCATTAAGTTTAAAAGCACCATTTCTTGAATAGACCTGTGTACCATTTGGAAGTTGCAGCTTAAAAAAACCTTTTCCAGCAACCGCAATATCTAGTTGATTATCAGTTTGTTTTAGACTTCCTTCTGAAAATATTTTATTGATAGCCGTAGGACGAGAACCAAGACCAACTTCTATCCCTGTTGGGCTTTTAGTAACATCACTTGTCGCAGTTCCTGCATATTTCATCACATGGTACATAAGGTCAGCAAATTCTGCACGAGACTTTTTGAAACCTATCGTGTTCACATTGGCTATATTGTTGGCAGTTGTATCAATTTGTGTCTGCATTCCCAACATTCCTGTTGAGGCAGTATAGAGTGATTGCATCATATTGTTTGTCCTTTAGTCTTATTTAGTTGATGCTATTTTATTGATCGCATCATTATTCATATCATTCATCTGTGCATCCATTACCTTTTGGTACATCCCCACGAGCCTATTTGTTTCTATCATTTGAGTCATCATTTTTACTGCATTGACATTACTTTTTTCGATAAATCCTTGTCTGATGGCAGCACTCTTGTCAAGAGATTTTAACTGACTTACAGATGGATACTCATAGAGATTATCCCCAACTTTTTTTAGTGAAGATAGATTGTCAGGATTTGCTATAAAAAACTTAGAATTTTTTACTTGTGAAGTGCTATTTGGAAGATTGGTATAGAGTTGACCATTTTTATCAACTTCAACAATAGTGTCCCCTTGATTAAAGTTTATCTTCCCGCCAGCACTAAAATAATCATTTGGCAAAACAGGATAGCCCTCATTTGTTACAAGGTTGCCCTCATCATCTTTAGTAAAAGAGCCGTCTCTTGTCAATCTAATCCCAGAAGGTGTTTTTACCAAAAAAAACAATCCTTCTTTAGAGAGAGCAAAGTCAAAAGTATTGTCTGTCCTTTGCATACTTCCTAAACTATAATCAGTGTATGCATCTACAACTTGAGGTGCTTTTGTTAATGTTCTGTTGAGAAACTTTGCCGCCTCTTTTGTCTGGTTTGCATTTGAGAGTTCATCTCTCGACTCTTTGTATAATCGTGTGAAGTCACCTATCACCAAGTCATCTTCTTTAAAGCCATTGGTATTCACATTTGCCAAATTATTAGCGATATTGTCTAAACGATTAAATTGTGCCACCATCCCAGAGGCTGCGCTATAATAACCTGCTTGCATAAAATCCCTTTCTTTGTTGATCGCATTGAATTGATTGATTTAAGCAATGAGTGTTCCAATAATTTTTTTCTAAATTTTAAGTCTTGACTAAGAATATTTCGGTATAATCCATTCTTTAAAAACTTTCGATAACTAAGGCATATTGCAATATGACAGCAAAAGAACTCAACAAAGCTATAGATACATTTTTTAGTGAGCATAAATCTAAAGATTGTGCAACATACGAGTCTCTAATAGAACTTTTTGAAAAGCAGCCAACAGCTGGACAAGCAAAAAATATATTAAAACTAGCGACTAAACACAAGGTTTGTCTCTATTTGGCTTCCGAACATGCTAAACAACTTAACGATAAAGAAGCCGAGGCGAGAAGAAGTGCTCAAAGAAAACTCCTTGAAAATAATGACACCGATAAATTTGATATCTTAAAAGAACATGAACTTTTAGAATGGTCTCGCTCTGATTCTCCAGTACGAATGTACCTCAGAGAGATGGGACAGATCCCTCTGTTGACAAAAGAGGAAGAGATAGAGATCTCCAAAAAAATAGAAAATGGTGAGAGCATCATCATAGATGCTATTTGTTCAGTGCCTTATCTTATAGAATTTATCCTAGACTACAAAGAACCACTCATAAACCGTGAAAGAAGAGTGAAAGAACTCTTTAGAAGCTTTGAAGATGAAAAGGAGGAAACTGATGATGCTAATGATGATTCCGCCAATGAAGACTCTGCTGAAAAAAAATTAAGTGTAAAAGATAAAACACGAGTTGAAAAGGTAAGCACAAGCTTTAAAGCTTTAGAAAAAACAAAAAAAGATTGGGAAAAGTTTAATCTTAAAGTACCAGATATCTCTTCATCCGAACTTAATGAAGAGATAGTTATGTTCTTTTTAGGATCTACCTTTAAAAAACATATTCTTAAAGAAAAACTACTTGAATTAGGACCAACCTCAAAACTTATCAATGAACTTGTTAAGTCAATGGAAACTGCACTCAAAAGTGATGATGGCTACGACAAAGAGCTCAAGAGGCTTGAATACAAACTTCCACTTTTTAATGCTACACTCAAAGCAAACCACAAAATTCTTGTAGATAAAATCTGTTCTCTTACAAAAGAAGATATCATTGGTATGGTTCCCGAAGCAACTATGGTTTCTACCTATATGGAGATAAAAAAACTTGTTCAAACAAAAGAGGCTTCAAAAAATAGTTTTGATATGGAACCTGAAAAACTAGCTGATATTTTAGAGCAAATTAAGCGTGGTAAAAATATCTCTGAAATATCTAAAACTAAGATGGCAAAATCTAACCTTAGACTTGTTGTCTCCATCGCTAAACGCTATACAAACCGAGGACTTCCTTTTCTCGATCTAATCCAAGAAGGAAATATTGGTCTTATGAAAGCTGTTGATAAGTTTGAATACAAAAAAGGTTACAAATTTTCAACCTATGCTACATGGTGGATTCGTCAAGCTATATCTCGTGCTATCGCTGATCAAGCAAGAACTATTCGTATCCCTATTCACATGATAGAAACTATCAATCGCATCAATAAAATTATGCGTAAGCACCTTCAAGAACATGGAAAAGAGCCAGATGTAGATACAATCTCTGAAGAGGTAGGTCTTTCTGTTGAGAAAGTTAAAAATGTTATCAAAATCACAAAAGAACCAATCTCTCTTGAAGCACCTATTGGTAGTGAAGAGGATGGAAGGTTTGGAGACTTTATCGAAGATAAATCTTCACTTTCACCTTCAGATGCCATCTTAAAAGATGACTTAAAAGTTCAAATAGAGTCTGTTTTAGAACAGCTCAATGAAAGAGAAAAGGCTGTCATCAAACTTCGTTTTGGTATCATGGATGATGAGAGTGATAGGACACTTGAAGAGATTGGAAAAGAACTTGCAGTGACTCGTGAGCGTGTAAGGCAGATAGAATCAAGTGCGATTAAAAAACTCAAACATCCAAAAGTTGGGCGAAAACTAAAAAATTACATTGAGGAGTAGTACCTCCTATGACCTTTGAGCAACAATGGCAAGAGTATGATTACAATCCCTTTATACTCTTCTCTTGTGATGGTAAAATCTTATCTTTAAACTCTGAGGCACAATTTCTGATAAACTCTTTTAATTCAAAAGAGATTTTTGAGTTAGCAACTACCTATGCCAATGTTTCTTTCGGCTTTAAAACAACTTTTCTTGATTTGGAATTTGGTAGGTACAAATTTTTTGGGCTTACAGTTGGATATGAAAATGAAGAAGAAATTGGGATAAAACTTTATCAAGCACCATCTTTTCAACTTAGTCCAACAACCCTGTCTGGTGAGCTTGTAAACATCTATACATTGGTAGATCTTTGCATCTCTACAAACTCTATCAACTCCAATGCAAAGTTTATCAAAGAGCTTGATCCCACTATACCAGAGATCATAGTAGATTCAAACAATTTCATCAAAGTGCTTAACAAGGTCTATGCTTGTTTTATAAACAATGAAAAAATTTTTACAAAAATCTATTATAAGGTTGGTGAGCATGTAAAGTTTGGTGATAAAAAGTATTCTTTATTTGCAGTAGAAGTTTTTGGAGCTTCACGAGATATTCAAAAAGAAAAAGAGCTTCATCTCATTGCTAAAGATAATGAGATTTTTGTAGATATACAAAAGAAAATAACTATCAACCTACCTATAATCAGGCACTTAGACTCTTAGAACTTATTGAAGCGACTACAATGCCGAGCAGGATAGATGGTAGATAAACAGCAATCTCTAAAATTTCATTATTTTTCAAAGCTATAAAACCTAAGACAAGAAAGAGATATGGAACAACCCGAAACAATGATGCACTAGCTCCTGCACCCTCTTTTATGGTTTTGAGGTCTAAAGTTTTTATCTTGGCTCTCTCTTCTTTAATAACTGCTTTAAAATCTACATCTTGAATTTTATCTTCTTCTTTTTCCTCATACAAACCATAGGGATCATCAATAACATCAAGAGCATCACGATCTTCAATAAAGTTTTTTTGCAATACCTGAGAGTTTACCATTTTTTTATGTGCATAAGCTGAGCCTAGTATTACTAAAAAACTACTCAATGATGCTATTTGCAAATTTGCATAAAAAACATGGGAGATAAAAAAATAGCTACTTAAGATAACTATCTCAACAATAATAATTAGTTTAATAGTTTTTATAACCAGCTTCCTCATCATCGTCATCATCTAGAAGTTGTTTTTTTATAGCATATCGTGGTTCTTTTGCTAACTTTAACATCTCCTTATGTTGTTTAGAATATGCTTTATATACATTTAAAATCGCAGCACCAACACCTATGAAAACACCTATCCAAAGTGTCCAAGCCTCCTCAGTCCAGCTCTTTAAAAGCAAACCAATCCCAACACCCATAACAACAGCCACAACCATTGATATACCAAGGGAAAGACTATCTGCAGCTTCAATAATTGGCTTTATTCGTGGCTTATGTTCAGGTTCTTCCTCTTTCATCATTTTTTTATCGCTTGAAAAACTCTTGCACTTGCTGCTATGGTATCTTCTATCATAGCATCGGTAATCGCAGTTGAGATAAAACCAGTTTCATAAAGTGAACATGCAAAATAAAAACCCTCTTGTAACATTCCCGCATGAAACTTAGCAAACAAGACAGCATCTGATTTAGCAGCATCTGAAAAGTTTTTCACCTCTTTATCGTTAAAGAAGAAACCAAACATACTCCCTCTCGTATCTACCTGCATTGGTATTGAAAACTTAGCAGCTTCCTTTTTCATCCCCTCGACTAAGCGTATAGCTCTTGTACCTAGGACAGATATTACTTGTGAATTTTGTTTTAGTTTACTAAGTGCTGCATATCCAGCTGCCATAGCAATAGGATTTCCACTTAGTGTTCCAGCCTGATAAACTGGACCTTCTGGTGAGAGCTGAGACATAATCTTAGCAGATGCACCAAATGCACCAACTGGCATACCCCCACCAATAACTTTTCCCAAAGTTACAATATCTGGTTTTACACCCACAAGAGACTCTGCTCCATTGACTGATGCTCTAAAACCACTCATCACTTCATCAAAGATAAGTAAAGTTCCATTTAGATCGCAAAGTTTGCGAAGTTCATGGAGAAACTCTTTGTCGGCTGGGACAAGACCCATATTCCCTGCTATTGGCTCAATAATAACACAAGCAATATTGTTTGAGTCGTTAAAGCATCTCTTTACGCTCTCTATGTCATTGTAGGTAGCAAGGAGGGTATGCTTTGTAAAATCTGCTGGAACACCTGGGCTTGAGGGATTGCCAAAAGTAGCAGCACCACTCCCCGCTTCTACAAGCAAGGAGTCACTATGCCCATGATAACATCCGACAAATTTTACAATATCATCCCGACCAGTATAACCACGAGCAAGTCGGATAGCACTCATAACCGCTTCAGTCCCACTACTTACAAATCTTACTTTCTCAATAGAGTCAAACATCGACACAACAAGCTTTGCTAACTCTGTCTCAGCGAGTGTTGGTGCACCAAAACTTAGTCCATGTTTTACAGCTTCTAAAACTGCAGACTCGATGCCCTCATCACGATGACCAAAAAGAAGTGGACCCCAAGATTGGACAAAATCAACATAATTATTTCCATCTATATCTATTAGGTAAGCTCCTTTAGCCTCTTTTATAAACAAAGGTGAACCTCCAACACTTGAAAATGCTCGAACTGGAGAGTTAACACCTCCAGGAATGAGTTCTTGAGCTTCTTTAAATGCTTTTAGTGATGATTTTGTACCCATAATATGCCTTTTGTTGTTTTTATGCAATTATATCCAAGAATTATTAATTTATATTTGGTTATAATCAATAAAAAATATATTAATTGAGTCTCATGAACCGTTCTACTTTTGCTTTATTTGTAGCTTTGTTAATCCATCTCGTTTTATTGCTTTTATTTTGGATGCTAGGTTCGCTAGAACCTCAGATAAAAAAAGAAGCTCCCAAAGAAACTAAGATAAAAGTTTCTCTGAAAGAACTGCCTAAAAAATTCAAAAAAACAGGCACCACAAAAAAGAAAATCATCAAAAGACCAAAGATTGCACCCCCTATGCCTAAAGGCAAGCAACTAAAAAAGATAGCAAAAAAACAGCATATAAGACTAAAACCAAAACAAAAAAAGATAACACCAACGCTCAATAAACCAAAGCAAATTAAACCAGTTCAAAAGCAAAAACCAATACCGAAGATAAAACAAGTAGAGCAAAAGCCTTTTATCCCTTTACTGAATGATGTCAACATCACAAGCAAGCCAAAACCAAAAAAGAAAGAAAAATCTCTTTACTCCCTGCTCTCACAAGATGAGTCATCTCAAGAAAAAAAAGAGTTTACAAAGACAAGACAAAGTGGTAGTAGCATTCGTTCTGATGTTAAAGAGCTTTATGGTGATGAGTTTGGCAAACTAAGCCCTGGTCAACAAAAATATATACTTGATAACCAAGAGATTATGAGAAGAATCACGCAACAAGTATTAACACGCGTTGCAGGTGTTAACTTACCAAGAGACCTCAATGTCAATCGTTCAAATGTGATTGAGTTTTATCTCCACCCAAATGGAGATATGACTGACTTTAAATTTTTAGAAAAAAGTGGCTATTATGTATTAGATGACACCACAAAAGAAACGATAGGGTACGCATATAGCAGATACCCAAGACCAACAGAAACAACACTCATAAGATATAATGTTTATTATAATCTAGCAAGATATTAAGAGATATTTTATCTATCAAGAATAGCTAATGCCCCTTTGTAGATAGGCTCATCTATAAATCCAAATTCCTCATCACTAAATCCTGTGATACCTAGACTTTTTTGCTTTTCAAATAACTCTATTATCTTCTTAGCTTTTTTAAGTTCAGCGTTGTCTTGTTTAAATACAGCATTAGCTAAACTCACTTGCGTTGGAGATATGCACCCTTTAGCTCTATAACCCATCTGCTTTTCTAGTTCAAGCCATTGTTGAAAAATGTCCAAATTTTTATACTCCTGAAAAACAAAAGAGACAGGTTTTACGCCTATGCTTAAAGATGTTACTAAAAAATGACTCAATATATATTGCATCGTTGAATTTGTTGGTTTTATGATTGATTGTGGTAAATTTAATTCTGCAAAAAGATCCAACACTCCAAGATAAAAAGTTGTTACTCTAGGGTGAACCCTTAATGTTGCTAAATTATTCCATGCTTGTGCTGTCTCTATCGAGAGGTGAAGTTTTATTTGAGGGCTTAATGCATCTAATGCTGTTTGAACATCCTCTTTTGTTTTTATTTTTGCAACTCTAATTGCATCTGGATGATAAGGATTGAGTTTTAGTATCTCATCCAAACCACCTTCATCAAGTGCATTTACCCGCACAACAAACATTATATCAAGTTCTTTATATAGCTCTAAATATTTGCAACACAACTCTAAAGCTTTTGGCTTGGCTTCTTTGGAGACACCATCTTCGAGATTTAGCATGATGCACTGTGCATCTAAAGTTGGAATTTTTTGTAGATGCTTTTCATTGTGACAAGAGAGCATCAAGCATGCTGAGAAATCATTTATCATTTTCTAATTTTATCTCCTGTAAGTAAAAGAACAATGCTTTAACCTCCTCTATAGTGAGATAATAACGGGGCATTCCTCTTTTTGAATGTTGTAGTGCATCTTTAAATTCATCAAACATTATATTGTTTATCGCAGGTCCTCTAAACTCTTTTTTCTTTTTTTTATGTATGTAAGTTGCGACAAGCCTCCCCTCCCCTTTTTGACCATGACAATTATCGCACCCTATACCTCTTGGATTTTTATACAAGGATGAAGCATACTCCATAGGTGTAATAAAAGAGCTTTTAGCATAGAGAATAAATGGTAACAAAAAAACTATAATAAATTTCATAAAATTTCCTATTAATATTAAAGCGATATAATAACAAAAATTATTTAATTTATGGGGTTTAAATGCAACTTCTTGATGGAAAAGCACTCGCTACAAAACTAGAAACACAAGTAAAAGATGAAGTAAAAAAGTTAAAAGAGAGCTGTGGATGCACACCAGGTCTCGCCGTGGTCCTTGTTGGACAAGATCCTGCTAGTGCTACATATGTCAATATGAAAAAAAAAGCTTGCGATAGAGTTGGTTTTTATTCTATTACACACGATATGCCTGAAAGTATATCTCAAGATGCTATTGAAAAAACCATTATGCTCCTTAACAACGATACCAATGTTGATGGCATCTTGATACAACTGCCACTCCCAAAACATATAGATACGACAAAACTTTTAGAGTTAGTTGACCCTGCAAAAGATGTAGATGGCTTTCATCCATTCAATGTTGGTCGTTTAACTACTGGACTTGATGGTTTTGTTCCTTGTACGCCATTGGGAGTTATGGAACTTCTCAATGAGTACAACATAGATGTAAAAGGGAAAAACTGTTGCGTCGTTGGTGCTTCAAATATTGTAGGAAAACCAATGGCATCACTACTACTCAATGCTGGAGCAACTGTAGAGATTTGTCATATATTTACTGATGATCTAAAAAAGCATACGCTTCAGGCTGATATTGTGTTAGTTGGTGTTGGTGTTATCAATCTTATTACAGAAGATATGATAAAGGATGATGTTGTTATCGTAGATATTGGAGTAAGTAGAACAAAAGAGGGGAAACTTGTTGGGGATGTTGATTTCCAGAGCGTTAGCAAAAAATCTTCTTTCATTACACCAAGCCCTGGTGGAGTTGGTCCTATGACAATCGCAATGCTTTTAAAAAATACTTTAAAAGCAGCTAAAATAAATGCCAAGGAGAAAAAATAGTGAAAGAAACACTACGCAAAGCTTATAAATTTTCAAACTCTTGGACAGGAACAATTGTTATTGTTCTTTTTATCATATTTTTTATTGCTCAAGCTTTTAAAATACCCTCAGGAAGTATGAAAGACTCCTTACTTATTGGCGACCATCTTTTTGCAAAAAAATTCGCTTATGGTATCTCTATGCCACATATTCCATTTTTAGAAGTCTCTATCATGCCTTGGAGCGATTCACTTCGACTTGTAGATGGCGATACCCCTAAAAGAGGAGATATAGTTATCTTTAGATATCCTCACAATATCAAGCAACATTTTGTAAAAAGATGTGTAGCACTTCCAGATGATGAACTTTTTTTACTTGATAAAAATCTTTACATACATTTTCATGAGGGCGATGCATGGATCAAAAAAAATTATCCTAATAGCGAAATGAAAATTTTTGCAGGAAAATCTTGGGTAAAAAACCCCTATATGAAAAAACATCCTGGTATTCATCATGATAAAAGCATAGTAAATCTTGGTTATCCAACTATGCAACCACTCTTCAATCTAGCACCGATACAAGTACCAAAGGGTGAATACTTCATGATGGGTGATAATCGTGACCACTCCAACGATAGTAGATTTTGGGGTACTGTGCCTTATGACAACATAGAGGGGACACCTTGGTTTGTGTATTTTTCCATAGATGAAAACTGGGAGATACGATGGGACAGAATGGGTAAAACGCCGACAGATTTAGAAGAACCAGAGCATCTCAACAAAGCGATTGCTGAGAGAGTACACCACGATAAAGGTGACCATGGAATCTATTGATTTTATAAAAATAGCTTCGGCTGTATTAGCTTTAGCTATTGCTATTATTGGACATGAGATAATGCACGGATGGGTTGCATATAAGTATGGAGACCTCACTGCAAAAAATGCAGGACGCCTTAGCATAAATCCTCTTGTGCATGTTGATTTGGTTGGAACCATCTTAGTCCCACTTTCTATGTACTTCATACCTATTCTTTTAGGGGCACAGAGTGGATTGTTGTTTGGTTGGGCGAAACCAGTTCCTATCAATACTGCGACAGTTATCAGAAATGGTGGCTACAACGCAGCTATGCAAGTTGACTTAGCTGGGATAGTATTTAACTTCACTTTAGGAGCTTTAGCTTCAGTAGTTCTTATGGCAATGAGTTCGCCAACAACTACAGATGGTTTTTTGTATCTTTTTTCTTATGTATTTATCTATCAACTCCTCATCATAAATATTGTTCTTGGAGTTTTCAACCTACTCCCAATACCTCAATTTGATGGGGCACACTTCATCATGCATCTAGCCCTAAAATATAAAGTAAATTCGGTAGCAGAATTTATCTATAAAAATGAACGGTATGGTATATTTATAGTCTTATTAATCTTGATGACACCATTAAAAGACTACTTATTGTTTTTACCTGTTCAAACTATATTACACTTATTGTTATCATCATAAGGAATCAAAAATGAAATTTTTTATAGCAACGGATCATGCAGGAATTGAGCTTAAAAACTATACCGCTGAGCTTTTAAAGCAAAAAGGACATGATGTTATTGATCTGGGTCCATTTACTACCGACAGAGTTGATTATCCAGACTATGCACATAAGCTTTGCATCTCTGTGTTGGAAGATTTGCAAACACAAGGTATCCTCATCTGTGGTTCTGGCATCGGTATGAGTATGGCTGCAAACAGGCATGAAGGTATCCGAGCTGCACTCTGTCATGATGCATATACTGCAACCGTAGCTCGTGCTCATAACGATGCAAATGTTCTTTGTTTTGGTGAACGCATCATTGGTAAAGGTGTTGCAGAGTCTATCTTAGATGCATGGATAGATGGGAGTTTTGATGGTGGTCGCCATACGGCTAGAGTAGTAAAAATTGAACTCTAGCATTAATTAAAAGGATATTATTATGTTTTGGGAATGGTCATTACTCACAATACTTTCGATACTTTCAGTCTTTTTGTTTGTGAAAATGTTTTATTTTAAGAGCATCACAAACAAAGAGCAAAGAAGCAATGAGCTGATGAAACTTACACTTCAAGAAGCTGAAATACTCATACGAAAATACCAGATTCAACTTCAACGCGCACTAGGAAATGTAGATATCCTTAGTGAAGAGTTAACAAAATTAAGAAGTGAACTTAAAGTTCTAAAAACTCGAAACTCCAAACACAGGCAAGAAACAGATCGCCTTAACGGTAAGATAAAAGCATTAGAAAATAGAATAGATGCCTTACTCTAATTTAACAAGAAAGACAACATTATGATACTACTTAGCAAGACAGAAAGAACCATCATTGAAGCCTCAATCAGAGATATACCAGATTTTCCAAAAGAGGGAATAGTTTTTAAAGACATCACAACACTTTTAAATAATCCAGAAGCCTATGGTGTACTCATGAATCATCTCTACCAAAGATATAAAGAGTACAACTTAGACTTTGTAGCAGGGATTGATGCACGAGGATTTATCTTTGGTGCAGCACTAGCACAGATGCTCGGTTGTGGGTTCGTTCCCATCCGTAAAAAAGGCAAACTCCCCCATACCACCATTAGTGAAAAATATGCACTTGAATATGGCATAGATGAAGTAGAGGTACACATAGATGCCTTTAGTGCAAAAGAAAATCCAAAAGTTCTTCTCATCGATGACCTCATAGCTACAGGTGGTACGGCTAACGCAGCCGCGAGTCTCGTCAAACAAGCTGGTGGTGAGTGCGTAGAGGCATGTTTTATTTTAGGGTTGACATTTTTAGATGGGATGAGTAAACTCCAAGAAAAAACCAATGTTTACTCTCTCATAGAGGTTGATTGATGTATATCCCAAAAGCTTCAAAATATGATCCAGATGAGAACGGACACTTTGACATCTATGGCGGAAGATATGTACCAGAAACACTCATGCCAGCCCTCCTTAAACTCAAAGAGGAGTATGACACAATCCGTTTTGATAAAGAGTTTTGGGAAGAGGTGGACTACTATCTTAAAGATTATGTTGGTCGCCCTTCCCCTTTGTACTTTGCAAAAAACATTTCAGATGAACTTGGTGCAAAGATTTATTTTAAACGCGAAGACTTAAATCATACAGGTGCACACAAAATCAATAATGTTATAGCTCAAGGACTTATGGCAAAACGGCTTGGATACAAAAAAATCATAGCTGAGACTGGAGCTGGACAACATGGTGTTGCGACAGCAACTATCTGTGCCTTACTTGACTTAGAGTGTGAGGTGTTTATGGGGGCTAAAGATGTGCAAAGGCAAGAACTTAATGTCTTTCGCATGAAACTCCTTGGTGCAAAAGTAAATGCAGTAGAGAGTGGCTCTCGAACACTCAAAGATGCTATGAATGATGCTATCCGTCACTGGGTGACAAACGCAAGAGATACTTTTTATATCATAGGTACAGTTGCTGGTCCACACCCTTACCCTATGATGGTAAGAGATTTTCAAGCTATTATTGGGTGGGAAGCAAGACAACAGATACTCGAAAAAGAAAATCGCCTCCCTGACCATATTATTGCCTGCATCGGTGGTGGATCTAATGCTATTGGGATGTTTCAACACTTCTTAGAAGATGATGCAGTGGAGTGCATCGGCATAGAAGCTGGTGGACTTGGAGTCAATACAGACAAACATGGTTGTTCTCTTGACAAAGGACGCGCTGGTGTACTTCATGGTCAGATGAGTTATCTCCTCCAAGATGAAGATGGTCAAATCCTTGAAGCACATTCCATCAGTGCTGGTCTTGACTACCCAGGGATAGGACCTGAACATGCTTTTCACAAAGATAACAACTCGGTGAGCTATGACAACATTACAGATCAAGAAGCTCTAGATGCTTTTGTATGGCTCTCACAAAAAGAGGGAATTATCCCTGCTTTTGAGTCCTCTCATGCAGTAGCCTATCTTAAAAAATTGCCAGATATCAAAGATAAACTTATCATTGTCAACCTCTCTGGTCGTGGAGACAAAGATATGATTCAAGCTAAAGAGATATTAGATTTCGACTAAGATTTATACACTAAAATAGGATTAATTATGAATATAAAATTAACAAACAATAAATTAAATAAAATAGACGCAGATATAACCATAGAGTTTTTAACTCAAGAGGAATTAGATGCACATCAAAACACTCACATGTTGAAAAAAACTGGTTTTACAGCAGAACAAGACTCTACACTATTTTTGCATGAGTCTTCTCTCTTAGTCTGTGGTGTTGAAAAACATAACAATGATTTTCTCAGAAGTGCTAGTGCTAGTGCCATCAAAGCTTTAAGAGCATCAAACTATGCGGCTGCAAAGCTAGAACTTAAAACGACTAAAACCATAAAAGGTTTTGTAGAGGGTTTTGTCCTTGGTGGTTATGAGTACAACGAGTATAAATCTGAAGTTAAAGAGAGATCTTTTACGGACATTAGCTTTTCTTACATAGGCGAGGATTTACAAAAAGCAAAAGACACTCTTACAAATACTCTCATTGTTGCCAACGCAACCTGCTTTACAAGAGATATTGTCAACACTGCACCACAAGAACTCAATCCCCCATCATTTGCAAAACTTGCAGAAAAATTGGCAGATGAAAACTCATTGGGATGTGATATCTTAGGTGAAGATAGATTAAGAGATGAAAAGATGGGTGCAATGCTCGCTGTTGGTCGTGCTTCCATTCATGACAGTAAACTTATTCACCTTTCTTATAAACCCGCTAATCCTAAAAAAATCATCTCTCTTGTAGGTAAAGGTTTAACTTATGATAGTGGGGGACTTAGTCTTAAGCCTGCTACATCTATGGTAACTATGAAGATGGATAAAGCTGGGGGTTGTGCTGTTCTTGGTGTGATGAAAGCCATCAGTGAACTAAAACTTGACATTGAAGTACATGCCTTTGTTGGTGCGGTAGAAAACATGATAGGGGGTAATGCTTACAAGCCAGATGATGTTTTAGTCAGTAGAAGTAAGAAAACTATAGAGGTGAGAAATACAGATGCAGAGGGTCGTTTAGTCTTAGCAGATGTACTCACATACGCTCAAGAGAGCGTTCAAGCAGACTATATATTTGATTTTGCAACACTCACAGGTGCTTGTATGGTAGCTCTTGGTCAATACACAACAGGGCTTATGGGATTTTCAACAAAACTCAAACATGATTTTATGATGAAAGCAGCAAATGATTCTGGTGAACTCATAGGGCATCTTCCATTTAACCGCCATCTTAAAAAACTTCTTAAAAGTGAGATAGCCGACATCTCTAACACCGCTTCAAAACCTTATGGTGGGGCGATCACTGCTGGGATGTTTTTAGATAATTTCATAAAAGATGAGAACAAAGACAAATGGCTTCATTTTGACATAGCTGGATCTGCTTATACTGAAACCCCTTGGGACTGCAATGTATATGGTGGAACTGGTGCAGGTGTGCGTTTTATGAGTAGTTTTTTACAAAATATAAAATAGACTTCTTATGTAAAAAAGGGCATTAATTACCCTTTTTTATATCTCATCTTTAAAGGCATCACGAACCGCTAAAAATTCATCTAAATGCTCAAAAAATATCTCAACAAGTTTTGGATCGAACTGAGTTTCAGATCCCTCCCTCATGTAGTTAAATATTTTTTTATCTGGCCATGCATCTTTGTAAACTCTTTTACTTCCAAGTGCATCAAATACATCTGCAATAGCTGTGATACGCCCATAGATGTGTATCTCATACCCTTGTAGCCCTCGAGGGTATCCCTTGCCATTAAAATGTTCATGATGCTCATATGCTACAATTGTTGCAGCCTTCATCAAAGTTCTTTGGGAGTGCTTGAGCATCTCACAACCTATGTTAGTATGCTTTTTCATAATCTCAAACTCATCTTGAGTTAATCGAGCTGGTTTGTTTAAGATAGCATCTGCAATAGCTACTTTACCAATATCGTGCATAGGACTTGCCTGTTTGAGCATTTCTGATTCTTCTTCGCTAAGCCCATAGTGCCGTGCAAAAAGTTTTGAGTATTCTGAAACCCGTTTTACATGATTTGCTGTCTCTTTAGAACGGCTCTCGGCAATAGCACCCATGGTAAAAACAACCTCTTTTTGGGTCTCTTCTATCTCTTTCATCAAAAGTCGTTCGTTCTCAAGCTCTACATTTAAAAGCCCTTCCAAATCATATGTGTCATCCAAAAGTGCTTTACCCTGAGCATCACCTTGCTTGATAATATATCCATATCTTCTTTCTTGTTTTGCATAGTTCTCTATAGAACCTAGTTTTTGGAACAAAGTTTTATCACTCATTTTAATGATTTTATTGAGTCGTTTTTCTAATTTTTTGTGAGCATCTAGGATGGTTTTATACTCTTCATAGAGAGTATCATAGTTAATTTTTGAAATGTTAGTGAGGTCATTATTCTCATATAGTTCTTGAAACATATAGTTACCTACCCATAAAGATTAAAGCTTTCTAACTATACCAAAATTTAAGAAACATATGCTAAAATTCCCTACAAAAAATTCAAATGAGGTTATATTTGGTGATAATAAGAAGTATTTTAATCTTTTTACTGAGTGTAAACTCTCTTTTTGCATACCAATCAGAAGATGCTTTAAAAGTAGCTGTTATGGGAAAAATAGCAAAGTATATCTCATGGCCTAACGAGACTTCCTCTTTCACGATAACTATCTTAGATAACCCTTTTGGCAAAAAAGTTGATATTGCCTACAAAGGTAAAAAGATAGATGGAAAAAAGATCAAAATCATTTACATAAACAACATAAAAGATCTACCTCAAGATACAAAAATTTTATATATTCCCAAAAAAGATTCCTATAAGCTAACAACTATATTACAAAGTATTTCCAGCAAAAACATTTTAACCATCAGTGATATTCGTGGATTTGCACAAAAAAAAGGTATTTTACAACTCTATTTTTTATCAAGAAAACTGAGACTTAAGATCAACCTAGGTGTAGCAAAGAAGAATGATCTACAAATTCGTTCAGTTTTATTGCGTATAGTAAAAATAGTAAAGGATGAATCTTGATAAGTAGATATTTTATGTTGTTATTCATACCCCTCTTTAGTATCGATCTCTTTGCTGATGAAAGCTTGGAAGATTTGATGAATGTAGAGAGTGAAGCAAAAGTAGACATCGGATCTCGTGATGGTGCAAAAAACTATTTTGATGCCAAGTCAGCGGTAGATGTTATCACAGCACAACAGATAGAACAAACAGGGATGAGCTCTTTAACAAACATATTGCGTTATTTTGTTGCTGGATTTAATGCTCCTAACCCCTCTATATCTGATGGGAGTGATCATGTCCGTGCATTTACACTCCGAGGGATGAGTCCAGATCAAGTGCTCGTACTGATCAACGGAAAACGCCTACACACATCAGCTCTTTTGCATGTAAATGGAACTATAGGAAAGGGTTCTAGCAATGTTGATCTCGACACCATTGCTGTTGATGCGATACAGAGGGTTGAAGTTTTGCGTGATGGTGCTGCTTCGCAATACGGGAGTGATGCTATTGCTGGTGTTATCAATATTGTGCTTAAAGGTTATGGAAACAAAAACAAGGTCATTATCCAAGGTGGTGAACGCCAAAAAGGTCAAGGCAAAAGAAAATTTATCTCTGGATTTATCTCTATCCCTTTAAAATATGATGGCTTCATCAACTTTACAGTAGATACCATAAAGTCAGATAAAACACAAAATGCAGGGCTAGATAGACGGTTAACTCCCCCTGTAGTATCAACTCACTATGGTTTACCAAAAGCAACAAATTACCACCTACTTATGAATGCCGAGATACCATTAGAGAGCGGTTCTTTACTCTATTCAAATATTTTGCTCAACAAAAGAGCTAGTCAAGCAAGTGCCTATTTTAGAACACCAGATCCATCAAGAGCCATCTTCCCAAATGGGTTTCTCCCTATGATTCATGCAAACATTATGGACTATTCTGCTACTGTTGGGATGAAAGGTGAGATTTTTAACGGCATCAAGTGGGATCTAAGTCAGGTTATAGGTCAAAATAGTTTTGCTTTTGGCGTAACAAATAGTATGAACTATGATCTCAACAGTAGTTCCCCTACATCTTTTAACAATGGCAAACTTGTATTTTCTCAATACACCACAAATCTTGATATGAAAAAACAGATAAATGATACTATTGCACTTGCACTTGGGGCGGAATATAGAGTTGAAAAGTACAACATCTATGCTGGAGACAAAGCATCTTATATAGATAGTGGCTCACAAGGGTTTGCTGGTTTCCAACCAGCTAATGAGACAAATAGTAGAAGAGAAAATTATGCACTCTATGTAGATACTACATTTAATTTTACACCAAAATTATCTACTGAGTTAGCTGGAAGATACGAAAAATATAGTGATTTTGGCTCAACAAGAAATATTAAATTAGCTGGGACATATAAAGTTACAGAATCATTTCGGCTGAGAACTTCTGCAAGCACAGGCTTTAGAGCACCCTCCCTTGCTCAGTCGAACTATTCTTTAACATCCACATATTCTAGTGGGAACACAATTAAAACTAAGGGAACTTTTAAAACAACAAATCCTATCGCTATAAAACATGGTGCTAGAGCATTAAAACCAGAAAAGTCGCAGCATCTTTCACTAGGGGGCGTTTACAAAGGTGAAAACTATTACTTTATGGCTGATTATTTTTACACTAGGGTAAATAACAAAGTGATGCTTTCAGGTGATATTCCAATAAATATTGGAAATATTACTGATATGCGTTTTTTTACAAATGCGATCGACACAAAAACAGAAGGTGTAGATCTAAAAGGTGTCTATAACTACAAGATGGATGATGACAAACAGTTAGACATCACTCTATGGTACAACTATAACAAAAACACTATTTTACAAATAAACACCCCATACATAACACAAGCAAACTCTTTAACTGCATTAGATAGGATTGAAAATGGGCAACCAAAAAATTCACAAAGATTGCTACTTAACTACAAAACTGTAAAATACAATGTCACTTACAACTTTAGTCGCTTCGGCTCTTACTCTCAAGTTGTTTCTGGTGTATCGCAAAGATTTGATCCTGTTATGATCTCTGATGCACAACTAAGCTACAAGATAACAAAAAGAACAAACCTTAGCTTAGGTGGTAACAATATTTTTAACACTAGACCAAACAAGTGGAAAAACTCTGGTAAGTTTAAAGGATATAATGGTATCTTGCCTTACTCAAACTATTCACCGATCGGTTTTAGTGGAGCGTTTTACTATGTTAAAGCAACTATGAGGTTTTAAGGAAAGCAGATGCAAAGAAAAAAACTAAGATCGATAAAAACAAAACTTCTCGTTCTTTTAGGATCAAGTGCGGCCATAGCAGTAACCATCTCCTCTATTGCCATATTTATTCACACCTTCGTAGAGTACCAAGAACAGGCAAAAAGCTCACTTTTCAATACTGCAAATATACTTTCAAAAAACCTATCTGCTTCTATGGAATTTGATGACAAACAAAGTGCAACCATCCTTTTAAATACACTTCAAGCAAATAAAAATATAGAGGGTGCATTTGTTTTTACTAAAGACAAGCAGTTGTTTGTCAAGTACATAGAAAATAAGGATAGTTCTTCACAATTACTCAAAGAGATAGAGCAAAACTATAACAAACATACAAAAAAAGATAGTTTCACATCAATAACCAAAAAATATGTTTTTGCAAATGTGGCAATTTTTAGCGGGGAAGATTATTTGGGAAATCTATCTCTTGTTCGCAATACAAACGCCTTGTACAATACGATCTATAAACAGCTCATAGTATCTGTTCTTTCTTTTCTCTTCTCTCTTACTATCGTTATTGTACTTGCGTTAAAGCTACAGAAAAAATTTACGAGTCCTATATTTATGTTGGAAGAGAAGATGAATGACATCGCAAACAACAGACCCTTTTCTACTTTAGTAAATGAGAATGACGATGAGTTTTATACCTTGTTTGAGGGGTTTAACTCCACGATGCAGCAGATCACGCAACAAACACAAGAACTTGAAAAAACAAAACAAAGCATTGAGTATATTCACAAACATACAAGGGAGTCCATAGAGTATGCATCGCTTATACAAGGAGCTTTACTCCCTGACAACAATATATTTAGAGATTACTTTAAAGAGTTTTTTGTGATTTGGCATCCAAAAGATACTGTGGGTGGAGATATATACTTTTTTGAAGAGCTTAGACATGAAGATGAATGTCTATTAATGGCAATAGATTGCACAGGGCATGGTGTCCCTGGTGCTTTTGTAACAATGCTAGTAAAAGCAATAGAGAGTCAAATCATATCTCATATAATGCATCACGATGAGGAGATAGTAAGCCCAGCCACAATTTTAAGTATTTTTAACACTAACATGAAACATCTTTTAAAACAAGAAGATGCAGATAGTATTTCAAATGCAGGATTTGATGGTGCAGTATTGTATTATAATAAAAAAGAGAATATAATACGATTTGCTGGGGCGGAAACACCACTATATTACACAGAAGATGATGAAATAAAAATTATCAAAGGTGATAGATACTCGGTAGGGTATAAAAAATGTGATACAAATCACAAATACAAAGAACATACCGTAGAGACAAAAAATGGGATGGAATTTTACATATCTACTGATGGATATTTTGACCAAAATGGTGGAACTAAAGGTTTTCCATTTGGTAAAAAAAGATTTAAAGAGATAATTAAAGAGTATCATAAAGAATCTATGGCAAATCAACAAGAGGTATTTTTAGGTATCATGATGGAATACCAAGATGAGGAAGAAACTAATGACGACAAGACAGTTATTGGGCTAAGAATTTAAAGGAATAAATTGATGGAAAAAGTTTTAATTGTTGATGACTCAAAGTTTTCTAGAACCACTATTAAAAAAGCTTTAGAAAGTATAGGTGGTTATGAAGTAGTTGGTGAGGCTATAGATGGGGTAGACGGAGTGGAGCAATACGAAACTTTGCAACCAGATCTTATTGTAGCAGATATGGAGATGCCAAATCTTAACGGTTTAGAGATGATTAAAAGGATAAGGATTCTTAGTAATGATGTTAAGATAGTTATGGTTACATCGGTGGCAAATCAACATTTGCTTCAGGACATAAAAAAGTTAAAAACCTCAATAGTTAAAAAACCTTTCAAAGAAGGTGACCTACTTCAGGCAATCAAAAGCTTTAGATAAAACAGAAAAAGGAAACTTATTTATGAATATAATTAAGATACAACAATTAGTCGATAGCGATGGGATTGTATTTTTAAGTTATGGTGGCTATCTATCACAAACACTTATTAGCGGTATGACAGAGGCTCTTGAGCTAGAAGCTAAGGAGTATGGGATAACGATGAATGTTTCAAATAATCTATTTACTATTTTTATTGAACTTTCTCAAAATATTATGAATTATTCTAAAGCTGTTGAGAGTGATGCCAAAAGACCTCAAGGGCTTATTGTTGTTTCCAAAGATAGTGACTATAACTATTACATCGATAGTCAAAATATCATTTCATCAGAAGATAAAGAGAAAATAGAACCAAAATTATTGGAGATACAATCTTTAGATAGAGATGGCATCAAAAAAAGATATAGAGAGTTACGAAGAAGTGGGCACAATACTCACGACAAAGGTGGTGGCATTGGTTTTTACGAGATAGCAAAAAAATGTGATGCTATTGAGTATGATTTTACAAAAATAAATGAAGACAGATACTACTTTCATATAAAAACTACAACAATAACTAAAAAGAGAGAAAATTAGATGGAAAATTTACAAATACAAGCGACAAAATACACACCAGAGATAGCTCTTGATCTAAAAGGGATCATTTCACTTGTTGGGAAATCTTATCCAGAAAATACATTTGAGTTTTATGCTCCACTGATGCAATGGATAGAGGAGTATTTTAAAAATGAACCTGCAAAGAAGACGGTTGTCAATATGGAGATCATCTACTTTAACTCAAGTAGTTCAAAACTTTTTTTTGATTTTTTTGATCTCTTAGAAGAGAATGCAAATGAACACGAGATAGAGATCAACTGGATTTACGATGAAGAAAATGAGAGTGCAGAGGAAGCAGGAGAAGATTTTATCGAAGATTTTGAAAAGTTAGACATAAAACTTGTAACAAAGTAGCTAAAGAGATGCAAACTCATGAAAATAAACTTATTGCTGAAATCAAAGCCTTGAAAGAGGAGTTTATCAACACCACCGATAAACTGATCAAAGATGTCAAGCGACAAGATAAAATTATGGCAAGAAGTGATAAACGACAAAAACAAGAATATGATGAGTTGATGGCTTTAAAAATCGAGATAGAAGAGACCCAAAAAGAGGTTGTCTTCACTATGGGTGCTATTGGTGAAAGTCGTTCAAAAGAAACAGGCAATCATGTTAAAAGAGTTGCTCAATACTCTTATCTTCTAGCAAAACATTATGGTTTATCTGATAAAGAGTGCAAAATGCTAGAGCAAGCTTCTCCTATGCACGATATTGGTAAGATTGCTATCCCAGATGCTATTTTAAACAAACCTGGGCGTTTTAATGATGAAGAGAGAGCTATTGTAGAAACTCATGCACAATTAGGTTATGATATACTACAATACTCTAAGCGTGAACTCATCAAAATGGCAGCTATTGTTGCTTATGAACATCATGAAAAATACAATGGCACAGGTTATCCAAATAAGCTCAAAGGTGAAGATATACATATATATGGTCGTATCACAGCCTTAGCAGATGTTTTTGATGCTTTAGGCTCTTCAAGAGTATACAAATCAGCATGGGATGATGAAAGAATTTTTAAGATGTTCAAAGAGGAGAGAGGTGAGCATTTTGATCCAGTGCTTATAGATATTTTTTTTGATCATTTAGATGAATTTTTACATATTCGAGATAGTATGAAAGATATATGAGTGAACTAAATCTTACTAAAAGTAAAATTTGGTTAATATTACGAACATGAAATATAAAGGTAAATTATGGGATTAGCAATAGGTCTAGTAGGACTTCCAAATGTAGGTAAATCAACAACTTTTAACGCCCTCACAAAAGCGCAAAATGCAGAGGCGGCTAACTACCCGTTTTGCACAATAGAACCAAACAAAGCTATCGTTCCTGTTCCAGATAAAAGACTGACAGAGCTTGCTAAAATAGTAAATCCTGAAAAAATCCAGTACTCTACTTTAGATTTTGTAGATATTGCAGGTCTTGTTAAGGGTGCTTCTAAAGGTGAAGGTCTTGGAAATAAGTTTTTATCCAATATCCGTGAAACTGAAGTTATTTTACACATAGTACGATGTTTTGATGATGACAACATCGTTCACACAGAGGGAAGCATAGACCCATTGCGTGATGTAGAGATCATAGAGACTGAACTAATACTTGCAGATATTGAAGTGCTTCAAAACAGAATGGATAGACTCAAAAAACAAGCTAAAGCAGACAAAGGGGCAAAAGCCACTCTTGAGATGGCTGAACAACTCTTAGAGTTCCTTGCAGATGGTAATATGGCTCGAAACTTTGAACATGCAGACTCTGATGAGTATAAACAACTTAACCAAGAGATTAGGTTTTTAACAAATAAAGAGATTATGTATGGTGCTAACATTGATGAAGAGAGTTTTGAAGATGAAGGTGGTGCAGAAGATGAAAATGAGTATATCCATACACTAGCACAACATGCCAAAGACAATAACTGTGAGATGATAACACTTTGTGCAAAAGTTGAAGAGGAGCTTATCGGACTTGAGGATGAGGAAGCAGCAGCTTTTTTAGCAGAACTCGGCATAGAAGAGAGTGGTCTTAATCAAATCATCCATAAAGGTTTTGATAAACTTGGTCTCATGAGCTACTTCACAGCTGGAGTCAAAGAGGTTCGTGCTTGGACTATTCACAAAAATACAACAGCACCAAAAGCAGCAGCAGTGATCCACAATGACTTTGAAAAAGGTTTTATCCGTGCTGAAGTTATCGCCTATGAGGACTTTGTAGAATTTGGTGGCGAAGCCAAAGCGAAAGAAGCTGGCAAGATGCGACTAGAGGGAAAAGAATACATCGTCAATGATGGTGATATTATGCACTTTAGATTTAATGTCTAATTTGTGCATACTACAAGTAGCTATAAAAGCCCATAACTACGGGATTTTATGAAATGCTACCGTTATAAATAACTATAAATACCACACAGCTGGTATCACTTACATAATTACAAAAACAACTAATATTACAAAATCAAGATTGTCCAAAGATGGCAAAAATATTATTTCTACAAATATAATACATGAGCATCCATTTAAGTTATCAATACGAGCTTCAAAACTTGTTGATGGAAAACGAAAAGTAAAAAAGAAAGTTCTGGAGTTTTCAGCAGATATTGCATTTACAAAAGCGATAAAAGAAGCTATTAAGAGACCACTGCACAGTAACACAACAGAAAAATTCTCCATAATCCCCCTATATCAAGGGGTTTAAAGCACTTTTTAGCTATAATATTACATATATATAAAGGTAATTTTTCTAAAATAAGGTGATA